>WLWI01002467.1_pt1 | contig 15948 bp, 8 predicted proteins | sample 6701501 | NCBI WGS metagenome assembly WLWI01 (sample SAMN12718690, study PRJNA515312) | sponge metagenome | isolation source: marine sponge | host: Mycale hentscheli | place: New Zealand: South Island, Marlborough, Capsize Point | collected 2014-11-01
CTGTATGCTAAATTTAAAAACTGGACCTTATTTTCAGTAGCTTCAGTGTTAGAAGTCAAAATCATTCATATAAAAATAGTATAGTCTTTAGGCTCGCTCGCCATTTGTGCTCAAGCACATCACTAGTGTTACTCCTGTAAGTGTCTCGCTCGCTACGCTCGCTCGCCAATAAATATAGCGAAATCTCGATTGAGTTACCCCTGATAGTGTCTTGCTCGCTTCGCTCGCTCGCCAATAAACAAACATCCCCGATTTTCGATTGTGTTACCCTTGTAAGTGTCTCGCTGGCTACGCTCGCTCGCCAATAATGTATACATGTACGTACGTCAGAATATTTCGCCAGCGCTTCTAATTACGTAAGTTAGGTAAAGCGTTCACAGTTCCAGTATTTTTCAATTAACTAGCGCGGAGTCCTGCTGCACTGCCTTACGCAACTTTGTTTCAACCAAAAAGTTTATAGCTACTCTCTTCTTGAAACAATTGTGGTCTTTTTCAGCAGCGCTTCTTTGCCACTGCTTTCGAAGTTTATTCAGGTAATTCTGTTATTGTTACAATGCATGGGTCCACTTCCTTAGTAGGGATCAGAGACTTTAGATTCTCTGATGCTAACTGAGAATGGAAAGGGTTACACTGTTGCACTACAGGTAGATGTAATTTCTGTCCTATTTTTCTGTAAAAAGAGTCTGCTCGCTCGCCATGTATTTGCGCTATTCGAGCGCACCACTAGTAAAAATTGCTTAATCCGGTTTAACAGAAAGTTAGACCTAGTTAATTAGGAGGACCGCATTATTAAGGGGTGGGGCAGGGAGGTCAGAGACCCACCCCAGAAGTTAGATTGGCGGTAAAGTAGTAAGACAATGCTCACGTGAGGGGAGGGGAGTCAGACACGTGGATTCAGACACGGAGACCAAAGTTGGGACAACGATAGCCCAGACGTGGATCAGACTCAGTGGAAAGTCGTCGCAGCAAGCAGAACGTCTACTCCCACCCACCCACACCTGTAACTCTCCACTGGGGAGCCTAGCTTCCCAGTGTGATCGGTGTTTAGGCCTGGGGGGGCTCTAATTGGGGGAAACCCCCAAATTAGACCTAATTATCCCCTGTTAGCACAACTTAGCACTAATTAGCAAGTGGTGAGGGGAACCCCCCAAGCCTACACCTCCGCCACCCTACACGATGATGGAGTTGTGGCACAGCAAGTCCTACCCTGCTACAAAGGAAGCCTTAATCAATAGGTAAGTGGGAGCTACAAAGGAACCCCTAATCAATAGGTTAGTCGGAGGAGGGTGGGGACAAAGAGGACCGAAGTAATTAATGAATGAATGAATGAACTAGAGCACTGAAGTGCAAACCCTCAGCGCTAGTTAGCTTTGATGTCGCTTTCAAAGCCTGGGTAGCCGTACTCTTTGAGATCCGCTGTTGACTGAATGAATGACTGACTGAATGAATGAATGAATGAATGAATGAATGAATGAATGAATGAATGACTGACAGGTTGACTACTATAACCCTCTGGGCGCATGCGCGCTGAGGGTTAATGACGGGTTGACTACTATATACCCTCAGGCGCATGCGCACTGAGGGTTAATGAATGAATGTATGAATGAATGACGGGTTGACTACTATATACCCTCAGGCGCATGCGCACTGAGGGTTAATGACTGACAGGTTGACTACTATAACCCTCTGGGCGCATGCGCGCTGAGGGTTAATGACAGGATGACTACTATAACCCTCTGGGCGCATGCACCCTGAGGGTTAATGATAGGTTGACTACTATAAACCCTCAGGCGCATCTGCTGAGGGTTAATGAACTAGAGCACTGAAGTGCAAACCCTCAGCGCTAGTTAGCTAGTGATAAAGAAAATAATAACAAAGGAAAAGTGTAGAAACAAAAAAAAGAAAGAGAAGTGGCATGAAGAGAGTAGGAAGAAAAGAAAAAGGAAGAAGAAAGAAAGAAAAACAGTACATGAAAGAAAGAGGAAAAAAAAGGAAAAGGTAGGAAAGAAATAAAAACAGTAGGAAGAAAGAGGAAAATAAAGAAAAATAAGGCAAGAAGACAAAAGGAAAAAAAAAAACAGGATGAAAAAAAAAGATGAAAAAAAAAGCGTCGACGAGGGTTCGAACCAGAGACTTTTAGGTTAGGTATTTGCTCACTCAACAACTATGCAACGCAACACCTCACGCTGAATGCATGTAATTGTTAACCTTTTTGCTCTATGCTGTCCCTGCCCGCCTCCCTTATTGCCTACGGTTTGCTGGAAATACAGGGTGTCCTCAAAAAGGGGGATTATTTGCCTCTTTGAGTGTTGAGGTTGCAGTTACATTGGCCCCGCCTCTTTGGCCAATTAATCATGTAAGCACCCCTCTCTGCTTGCTGGGTGCTTATTCCTCCTCACTTCATTCCACTCCTCGCCCCTCCCCTGTATTATTTCACATTGTAGAGGGTTTTCTGCTCCTCCACAATGGAGACACATGTTCCTTTCCCTAAGTAAGTGGATGGGTGGGTGGGTGCTTTCTTTCCGTTACCTGCTGCTGTCAGCCGTCTCTTTGCTGCCACGTGCACTCAGCTCATGTGACTGTTGCTTACCCTTTACCTACTGCCCCCCATATGCCCTGCTGGCTCACCTGACAAGCAAGTTTTTGAAGGGGCGGTTCCCATTACCGTAACGTACGATTGTTGTAGGACTGAAATTCTACTCGCTTTTTCTTGAAAACTAAGTCAAAGTAACAATTTTGGCACATTAAAGGGACTTACTCTGTGAAGTGCTATAGTTTGATGTCGCTTTCAAAGCCTGGGTAGCCGTACTCTTCGAGATCCCCTGTTAACTGAATGACTGTATGACTGACTGACAGGATGACTGTGCGCGCTGAGGGTTAATGACAGGATGACTACAATAACCCTCTGGGCGCATGCGTGCTGAGGGTTAATGAATGACACACAGACAGGATGACTACTGTAACCCTCTCGCGCATGCGCGCTGAGGGTTAATAAAATCGTGATAGATAGTTCACCATTTGTGCTGTGCACTACAATTAGGAGTTAATAGTTAGCAATGTTTACTACCTGACAACATCATCAACCATGTGGTTATTAATAATGAATGTAGTAAATATTTTAATGGGTGTGGTTTAGCTCAATTCCCGTGGGCCCTCCTATTCCAAATCATCTTCCTGTTCCCATGGATCTCGTGACTTTTATCTCAGTAAGTGAATTTATGTACAAATTTGCTATTACTTACATATCATTAGAATGAGCTTGAAATACTGTAATGGTCTAGCTATTTAATGGTATTCTTATTCTAATCATAGTAATACTATTTCTCAGATTTAATTGAATTTTCATTTTCACTTAAGGTACATAGGGTATATTTCAAAGACGTTGCTTTATCATAAGTTCTAAAATTCACTTTGTATCATTCACAATTTCACACAAAATTATATATTTCCAATTTTATATTTGGACCAAATACATCATTGTATACTAAACAATATAATATATACCCACTAATAATTAGCATATTGTAAGTTTAAGTATGAAGGTGTCATAAAAATCCATAAATAACATGTATTTCATTATATTTTTACACCCATTAGTAAACTACTCTCAATTAATAGAAGCAGGTGTATTGTTAAATTTCATTTGAATAACTGTATCAAATATTAGCTAAATATGCTTATGGTGTCCTACTTCTGTTTACATAAATTTTGGGAGAAGTTTAACGACACTTTCGCTCTTAAAAATGATTTTTAATAATAAAATAATGACATATAATTTAGTTTAATCCATTATTTGATCCCCATGGCATTTAATAGTATTTTATGTAAAAATGCTTATCAACCACACAATACAGCACAATGTGTATTATTTAGATAGTTTTTTAAGGATGTTTGACAAAATAATGACACATAATAAGACTTACCTGAAAAGTAAAATGTACTGAGGTTGTGATATATGTGATGTAATTGCTGTCACAGCGGTAGAGAGACACACTATTCACATGGTAAACTGCCACCCGAGTACTCAGCAGGCTAACCTTACCAATTCTGCAGCTAAGTCTAGGCTTGTTAAATTACCAATCCTGAAACTAGCTGTTTCAGTAACATCAAGGTGCCTGTTGACAATTGGAGCTTGAGGTGGAATTTTACAAAGCCTACTTCCAAGAAATTGCTGAAACTAAACAATAATGAGAAGCATATGTATAGTGAGTCATGGCATGCTTGCATAAATGATAAGTTCCTTGTCTGGTAAGGTTGAGAGTGTGTATGTGTGTTTGTATGTTAAGTGAAAATGTGTGCACGAATATGTTGAATGTTTAAAGTGTGCTATATATTTCTGCAAACTCACTGAAGGTAATAGGTTCTTATTATATATTTTAAATTAAAATAAAGTATAACACAAAACTCAAAACGGAAGAATTGCTATAGAACTCAATTATTAGCTAGAAAAAGTATTGTAAGTATGACACTAAAATATTTTTTGTGAATTAGGACTAAAAACAAACTCTAAAATGCTAATACTAAGGTAGTCAATTTAAGCGATAAGCACTGCACAGATCTTTTTCGATATCTGCCTTGTCAATATTTTTCCAGGCATTTGGATATTTCATACTACTTGCCTTGTAATATTCAAAAAGTTTAGTTTCATACTTGCAAATAAACCATTTCCAATATAGTGTACTTTTGATTAGTTTATTTGGAGGAATATACCAGTCTGGGTGGGCATCTTCATAATCTTGATATTTAAAACGTTTTTTATCAGATTGTCTGAGGAAGTGACGATCACTAGCAACTAATATGTTGCAAACATTTGGATTCATGACTTGGGTTTGTTTATTTCTCCATCCATCAATGCAATCTATCTGATGTACTTCAGCATAATGCTTTGTTTCCTCTGGAGTATGATTCATTCAGTCACATTGCTCACCACAAAATGGACACTGTGCTGTGCAGCCTATTAAATCTTTAAACATTTCATCTGGTTTGATAGCCCAATATTTCATTTCTGATGTTGCTTTACATTCTTTAAAAGAACGTGATAGTGTATCTTTTAGTTTTTGTAAGTCATTTCTCACAATCTTTTGAAAATTATTGGAATCCAACGTAAATGAAGGGTCATGATCACATGTTATGTCTTTTGTAGCATGTTTTACTCGAATCTCTGAGAAATTAGGATCAAGACAAATTGTAGACAACCATTTTCCTAATGTAATCTTATCAGGCATTGGTTTCATAATAATAGTACTTACTTTCCCCATAACTTGGGAGACTTTTTCAAACGCTGCTTCTTGTAATTCACTTCCGTGATTATTAGGAGCTCTTTTATCACAGAATTCAACAATATATTTTTGTATATGGTCAACTATGCATGTTTTAATATATTTGATAAACACCATGTAACAATCAAAATTGTCTTTCTTTAGTAAATCAAGCAATACGTGTACTTTTAATTCTCTTTTGTTGCTGAAATATTTTAGTGTAGACATTTTACTTACTATTACACCACCCAGTGTTCTTTTTACTTCATTTTTTATCTGCTCTTCAAGAAAAGCACAGAGAGTACTAGCCACAGCTTCTTCAGTTTCAATTTGCTGATACTGATTCTGGTATTTGATAAGCAGAGGTTTTCTTTCAAAATCTTCTAAACATTGCCGTGGGTCACATCTATCAGCAAATGATTTGGCCATCTTGTGAAAATGAGGAATCATGAAACCACAAATTCTGATATATATTTCATGCTTGTAATGATTGGTTAATTGAATCTCCCGATCTAGTTTAGCTTCCTCATTACTAATTGTTTGCTCAACATAATGCAATAGTTCACTCACTAAACCTGATGAAAAATTGATTTTTCTTCGGGTTATTTCACAACCATACTGCTTAGTTTCATAAAAAATATTATCTGTTATTTTCTTTAATACTGTCTTAAAATATTTATCTTCATAAAAGAAATCTTTTAACTTTGAATCCATCTTCTGAAACTTTCCATCAGGTGGTTTGTAACCAGTATATGAAATGTGGGAATCAGTGAATTGAAAAGTGAAGTCTTCTTCTTTATAATCGCGAAGAGGCTTTTGTAACAACATGTCATTTAGTTTAGAATTCCCTCCTTGAGGACCCACATATTTCAATAGAGCAGTTTCCACATCAGCCTCTAGTTTATGTATTCCTATACACTCAAATTTTAATACATTTTCAATAAATCCATTCCAAATAATATCAAAGTCTTTCTCTAATTCTTTCTTTGATTTTGATTATGTGGAATACTTCAATATTTTATCAACTTCCTCTAAGGAAAGAGAACACAAAATTTGATGTAGTTCACTGTCGGGAATGTCACCTTGATATTCTTTCTTTTTAGCTTCAATGTTTACTAGAGCACTTTGAGATATTCCGATGTTCACATATACTTTCATTTTATCACTTGTGAAAATTTTTCGCTTTCTTAGTGCTTGAATTTGAGAATGACTCAATTTGTTTTGTTCTATAGCTCTCCTTAACTCCTTTTGCTCGTTTTTTAATTCATCAATAGTGTTTTGTACTTTTAACTTTATTTCATCAATAATTCGATTCTTTTCTCTTTTCATAGCTGATTATAGCTTTTTTGGCTTCAATTAAATCATTCAAACGTTTCAATGAGCTCTGATATAATTTATCCTTTTGGTGATGCAATTTTAATTTAAAATCATCTTTCCATTTCATTAATGTTCCTTCAAGTTGGTCTTCAAAGTATTTGTTCATTTCAGCTTCAGCAATTTTATAATAATCATTAACCTTTGCAACAAGATCTGTGATTATTGTATTCCGAAGTTGAGAAACTTCACTGAGATCTGCTGAATGAATTTGATTGCATGCAGTCGATTCCCATTCAATGACATCCTTCATAAATGATCTATTCCATTTTGTGTATTCTACTTCTAATGAAGAGTATAATAACATTTCTTGCGTGTTCCGGAAACTGAAAACAAAATTTTCCTTAAGAAGAGCTTCCCATAACTCTGACACTCTAACACAAAAAGATGTAATTGACAAACCAGTAGGCGACAAGTGATGTGTTGATTTATCAAGAGCATTGATAAAATGCATTTTTAAATTTTGAGCAGAGTTACTATATCCAGGGTTAACTGGAGCCATAGGTGGATCTCCTTTCCATAACCCAGGAAAGTAGTGGGCATCAGTTGAGTCATCATATTTGATAATGTCATTGAAGCATTTGTATTTACCTTCACATTTCTCTTCTATAGCAGCATCATTGGTAAATTTATTCAATTGTCGAGTAAATTTAGCTCGTCCAACTTCACTTTTCGTATTTAGACTAGTATTTTGATAAATGAAATAACAACTAGAGTCAATATCTATCTCATTCATTCTCAAAAATGCATGAACTGATGTCTGCAGAATGTCATCTAAATCTCCTGGTGACTCTCCCATTATGTTAACTAATGTCAAGTTAGCTAGACCAATAACAAATGTAGCAAGTTCATTGTCATGTTCTCGTCTTTCAGGTTCTTCCGTGCCTTGATCAATAGCTTTTAAACCTTCAGTGTCAACTATAAGACATAACTACATCCAGTAAGAGACTGAAATTCTGTGTCAAAAGGAAGAAGTTGCATAAATGCTCCACGTGTGCATCTTCCTTCACTCACTTTAAATTGAACACCAAAAGTAGTTTAAGCATAGTAGACTTCCCACTACTTTGAAGGCCAAGTACACTTACAACATAAACTTTGTCGTCATTCTCTAATATTTTTACTGCCTGTTGCAGCACTGCTGTAACCCAATGCATTGGCACATGAGCAGCATCTCCATCCATCAATTCTATAGGATAGCCATCAATAAGAAGCTGAGCAACTGCCATAGATAGTTGAGAACAATAATCATGTTTGCCATCACAACCAGAATATGCTTCATAAATTTGACCTACTTCTCTTATAAGATGCTCTAAACCAAAAGAATGCTCCAAAATCTCATGTTCTATTTGTTGTTTATGTTTTGATTCAGAATTTGCAATATCTTTTTTTGCAACTTGGTATTCAACTGCTTTTTGCTCTAATTTTAACATAGAAAATTTATCTAATTCCAAAATTAGATCTTGTAAAAAGTATGTTCTTAGCAAATAATTCTCTTCACCCATTGTTAAGAAAAGTGACTGTATGAAACTTTTCATAACTGGAGACATTTTTTCAATTAGACTTCTTTGTTTACTTCTGATAATCTTTAAATTGTGATCCATTTTATGGGCATATTCATCAACAGTGTAGATACCCTTATGTTTCTGGCGATAAGATTCTTTCTTTAATTTAGCCCATGACTTCCAAAGATCACTTTGTAATGGCAGTATATCTTCTTTTGTAGCAGTTTTATGAACATTAATGCAAGCTATAATATCTGCGGCATGTTTCGAACTGCCTTTGTGAATTGATTCCTTCTCATCAATGGAAAAAATACTATCCCTTATTGTTCATTCAATTAAATCCACAATACTGTTAGTATTTTCTAGGTTAAAACCACGTACTTTGGCCTTTATAATAATATGTTCCCACATTTTAGAACGAATTTCATTAGCTGTTTTGGATGCAACTTTTATACTTTTTAAATTTGAAAATATATTTTTCATACTTTTTTTAGTGGCATTCAAAATTGTGGGTTTAGTTGAAAAAATTGGCAAAATATTTACTTCGACTATTGATTTGCAAATGTTTTGATCACAAATCATAACAAAAATCACAGAAGAGATTTGACTAAAAAATTCTACTTGTTTTGGGAATTCATAGGCATCACCATGAAGGTTAAGAAAAGTAACAACTTTCTCATAAGAATTCTGATCAGAAGGGAGGTACCAACTCATGTCTACTAGACCTTGTCCTAAAATTTGCTTGTGTTCGCCACCACCGCAATCTCGATGAAAAAAATTACTATGACTGTCTTCTCCTGAAATTAGGAGGTTTAAAATTTGAGATTTGGACAAACCTTTAATTTGACATTGTCCAAATTGTACAATAGAGACAATAGACATGGGGTAAGACACTATGTGGTGACATTGTTGTGTCTTTGCGTCAACCATCCTCCATTCTTTATAAATAGAGCGCATAGCCCAAAGAGGAATAATTAGTTGTCTTGTAAATGGATCTGGCAATACTAATGGGATAGCTATTTGACACTTGGCTAGCCTAGTGAATATGTCACGACGAAGAAGATCATCACAACAAAGGAGTAATGCTATAAGGCAATCAACAGGATGCAACTGGTCTGGATTAAAGGAAACTTCATCATCAGATTCCTCTGATGAATATTCTTCTGATAAATCACTCTCCGATTCATCCAACCCCATCTCTTGAGTCACTGGCCTCATAAGATTGGATTGACAGCGAATATCATAAGACATTATTTTGTGTAGAATAAGATAAGGAAGCTTTTTAGGGTCAGTACAATACCCTTTTAAAGACATTTTACTATCGCTCTGGTCTAATACATTGAGCATCTTTTAAATGAAACTTTTTAGTATTTTTATTGATGAGATCAAGAACTCCAAAGATGGTGAATGCTTTCTCATTTCTACTCTGATCAGCGGTCAATGGAATGCTAGCCATAGTTCTGCACAAATGAAATATGTTTGTGATTATCATCCAGTGTGCAACATAAAACTAATGAACTAATGGTGTTTAAAATATCAAATGATGTGCTTGAGCACAAATGGTGAGCGAGCCTTTGCAGAAATAAAATGCTTCAAAAAAGAATTTATTAGTCCATTTCTGAAAGTAAAGTATGTAGAAGCTGTGACCATACTTAGCTAACAAATATGGAAGTACTTTCTTACCTCAATTTCACGAGTACTACTATAAATGGCCGGGTTTTTGAAATTATATCTGGTAAAAGATCTAAATACCATAGTAACCTTTTGCCATAACATTTTGCGACTTGAAAAACTAGAAGTTCTAAAGAATTACTGCACAATGTTGAGACTAACAGTAAGTTTAAGACTTGATTGCATTTAAACTTGATACAAGGGGGTAAACAAATTTCTCTGAATGATAAGGAATCGCTAAACCAAAAGATTATATTTTGTGGTGGTATGGGAAGGAGTAGACCACGAAGTAAACACAAGAACGTGAGGGTCACAGTACAAAATGACATACGTACATCCACACATTATAATTAAACTAGTGGTGAGCTTGAGCACAAATATCGAGTGAGCCACTCTAGTTAGGTAACATAAAACTAAGCAATGTCACTACATAATACATATTTTAGCTTACTTCATGCAAAACAGTATAGTAGGAGCTGATCATTAATTTTAGCAAACAATTACAACTGCCACAGAAATTTTAGCAAAAAACAAAACAAAACAACAAAACAGCAACAAAGAGATGATGGCTACAGAAACAAACTGAAGCTGACAGTGTGTACAGTTTATAAGAAGGTCAACGCATGCGCAAACACAATATTGCAGGGCACAACTCGTATCACAAAAATAATACACTCCTTTACTACAATGGTAGAGAGTTATAACTGAGCAAGATACCTTATGCTACTGCATTCTTTCTTTGTAATACGTCAAGCGCCACTGCATGTGTGGCGTGGTACTTGCTAGTTCCATTCTTAACTAAGCCAGAAACAAACACACAAAACTTTTTAATAATTATCGCTACATTTAACAGATTTTTACAGAAATAAAGTACTCAAAACATATTCATCAGTTATACTACACAGTGAAAACATATATACGTGCAAGAATTGTTAAATGTTTGTGTTGGAAGTCTTCTTTCTCCTACTTTATTCTTCACTGGTTCCACATCTCCCCTTCCCCCATATAAGATGGCCTTCTCAGGGGCATTTGAACAACTATGCTCAAGTACCAGCTTAATTAACATAGGCCAGAGTTAGCTATTTTTGTAATTTTAGCAAACAAATATGAAATTACTTGCTCACCTCAGCTTCCCCCACACACCCTCCTCCCCCTCAGTAGTGGTAGCTTAAGCCATTCTGACTACCAGTGGCTCTTGACAACCAACAAGCGGCACTTAGCAGCCCCCAAAAATGACGAGGCTTTGAAATTACGTCTGGTAAAGGGTTTCAATGCCATAGTAACCAGTCGCAGTTACTTTTTGTGACTTGAAAAAAGCAAGTGCTGCGCTGGATTTACCTCACAATTTGGAGCTTAAGTTTGAAGTAATGCTGCAGTACCAGAAAAAACAGGGTTAAAGCCTAAAAAGCTGTGTTTTTTAGGAGAAAAAGAGCCCACATGTGCGCTAAAGGTACGTATAATTCATACATATATAAATACGACATAACCAATTTTCAATTGTCATCAGCTAACAGTATATATTTTGATATTATGTCTGGTTAAGGGTTTTCAATGCCATAGTAAACAGTACAGGTTCCATTGGCTCCAAACTTGGTACAGACGTGAGGACATCTCTACTCATCACATATGTGGTCTTAGAATTTTCCCACTACATCGTGTACTTAATTTATACAGTGTGAAGTAACATGGGTTTTTCACTTGAGTGTCACATTGCTTTAATCTGGCATTTTTAGATCAAATGGAGTTAAGGTCTGTCATGAACTTCTTTAGTTCAAGTTTTGGAATGGAGGGTTCTGCATATAGATTGCCTTCGACCAAATTTGGTGAGTTTCATAGTTTGGAGACTGCAATTCATACATACGAAGTATTAATGTTGAAACTTATTCAATATCACTAATCTATGTCTCCACTAACTTGGTGCAAATATTGGGAGCGGTTGCTTCATTTGTTCAGTTGCCATGGTAGCTATCTTCTTTCTGGCATGCATGCTTCAGGGGCAGCTGAGTGCCTAAAGCTGGGTTGTGAGGGTGTGCTAGCATAGGCAATGAACAACTGATGTGACTTCCTTCATGAAATGGCAAGTTGCCCCAACTGATGTGTTAGCAGAATCTAGCATTGGTGTCTAGCGGGATCTAGCTAGGGTGAAAGACCCGTTATCCAGTATTGGCTGGAAGGGAGGCTCCTGTGCATTACTAATCCACCTCCTTGCAGTAATGATTATGAAGAGCGAAGGGAGGGGGGAAGGTGTGCATGAGCAATCATGGATGGCAAGGTTAAAGTATATATAGCACTTAACAGTTCATTTTAGCTCACCGCTTCAATACTCTCTTACCTCTATTTCCAGGAGTAGTGGTAGCATTTGCAGTATACAACTTTAGATGTTATTCTTGAATGAAGTTCCTGTAGTTTTAGAAAGCAACTTGTTTTATGCAACAATCTAGAAGTATGAATATGTACACACAGCCATTGACTAAAATACTTTCTTACCTCAATACTTTAGTATTAAAAATTAAAACAATTCTTACAGTCCAAAGGACCAGTAGCTCCCAACAGAAATGCATGATATTACAAAGCTGTATTTTTAGTCTGGTAAATAGTTGTTGCAGTTTTTCTTCGTGATCTAAAAAATTATTTTTAAGAAACTTGACAGGTTTGAGCCTAACTCTAAAATAAGACTTGCATACTGCTGTTGTACAAGGAGAAACTGGGGGCAAGTAAAAAAGCTGTATTTCATGAAAAAGGAATCACGCATACTTTTAAGGGGCATATGTACCATCTATAATTTATTATTATGTTATATTATAGAACATAATATCCAATTTCCAATTATCCACCCCTCATACTGTCCTGCTGTCTATCCTCATTCACCAATAATATATACCTTTTCTCATTGTGTAGCCCCTGATAATGTCTGGCTCACTTCATTTGTTTGCCAGCTGATTCTACAACTTCATTTGTTTGTTTTTGTTTTTATCACAATAGGACTATGTTTAAATAATCCAGATGAATTTGCAACTTAGTAACAATACTTACCCTTGACAAGGAGTAGTGCTACTGGCTATCATGGTAGTTCCTACAAAGCATATAATTCAGAAGTGATTTTCATTCACAAGAAGGAAAAACAACAGCTTAAAATACATTTTGTACAATTTGTAATTTGGAAATTTGGACAAAGAAAACCTAACCATGATATTGCTGTACCTGTATGTATGTAAGGAATGGCAAGGACCTGAATTGTACACACTATTACTAGACCTACTAGAATCAAAATCATAAGCATAGCAGACAGTTAATTAAAGCGGTGATGTGCTTCAACACAAACTTCTGATAAAAGCTACAGGATCTACATGCAAAAACAACAAAAATAGCTACATTTATCTAATAATGACTATAGTTAAGGTGCAAGCTTTTCTTCACTTAGTTTAGGGAGGTATCCTTCAGTCCATTAATTCGCAGCAATGGTTTAATATTATACAAATCCAGCAATTGACTTAATTTTAGATAACACAATATGAAATTATTTTATCTTTATTTAAACAAGCCATTCTATCCAAATAACCAGTAGATTGTGTAATTTAATGTTCCCCAGCCAGAGAATCACTTTATTCTACATACAGATGTAGGTGGTGGGTTTGGAGTGGGAGATGCTCAACAAGTGGAGTGCCCACAGCATTCTATTCATGATAGCCTCATGGGGCAGAGAAAATTCCTCAGTCACAGAAATACACTGGTAATAGTATTGGCAATCGACTATTTTTGTATTATTTGTGGGGGGAAGCTTTAATGATGTATACATATCATCTTCCAATGCATCTCAACAACACAGATCCCATCTGAACACAAGACCAAGGAGATTGCTATGAAATTGCAGCCTTGGTTCCACCTTTAAGTACAGACCAGGAGATTAGGCTTACAATGCTGGTGATCTTTCTCATCAGTCTTGGCAAGTCCACAATTGTTCAAATGCCCCTGACAAGACCATCTTATATGGGGGAAGGGGAGATGTGGAACCAGTGAAAAATAAAGTAGGAGAAAGACGACTTCCAACACAAACATTTAACAATTCTTGCACGTAAAAATGTGTTCACTGTGTAGTATAACTGATGAATAAGTTTTGAGTACTTTATTTCTGTAAAAATCTGTTAAATGTAGTGATAATTATTAAATAGTTTTGTGTGTTTGTTTCTGGCTTAGTTAAGAATGGAACTAGCAAGTACCACGCCACACATGCAGTGGCGCTTGACGTATTACAAAGAAAGAATGCAGTAGCATAAGGTATCTTGCTCAGTTATAACTCTCTACCATTGTAGTAAGGAGTGTATTATTTTTGTGGTTTTCGAGTTGTGCCCTGCAATATTGTGTTTGCGCATGCGTTGACCTTCTTATAAACTGTGCACACTGTCAGCCTCAGTTTGTTTCTGTAGCCATCATCTCTTGTTTCTGTTTTGTTTTTGTTTTTTTGTTTTTTGCTAGAATTTCTGTAAGTTCAATTCTCTGTATTTCATTTGTGAAAGATTGTCTTCAACTGTTTCTTTTTGTCTTTGCAGTCCCCTTGATGTGTGTTTCCTTTATGTAATTATAGTATTTGTGTATTAGTTATGAACTTTATTTGGTAGTCAATTTCCAAGGGTATGACTAACAGTCACAGGTATGCCTGATTGATACAAGGAACATATCACTCGCCCACATAGAGTAGATGGAAAGGAGATTCTTTGACAGTAATCTGTCACCCTCAACACTACAAAATTTAATAATGTATAGGTGAGCGTCAAAGAGGGCTCGGATCGGTTTCAAGATTTGATTTTGGCATATCCTGCAACAAGATCATTGTGATCATTGTGAACATGATCATATTCTTTTCTTATTTAGATTTTTAATTGGTTTTCTATGAACATCTCTGCCTGAAATGTAAATGCACACCTGATAGCTCAGGTGCTTGTAGTTTAAATGGCTAAGTTTTAGCATAGCACCTGAAGGAATATTGTGAAAGTATTTCATTGCACCATCCATTTGGAGGAAGCACCAGTGTAAAGATTTCCAGCTTGCATGAAGATACTGCTAATACTTCGGTTAACCATTACACAAGAAGGTTGTCCGATTGTTAAGTCCCAATAGTAGCCATAACTAGCTATGAGACTAAAGCTGGAGTGTGCAGCTGTAGTCAAGACAATGAAATACACCAGAATAATTAAAATGAATATAGTTCGTGTATTGCAAAAATCAACACTAGTTTTATAGCTATACGATTAAAATTGAAGTAATTTCCTATATAAAATAAACAGAACCAATATTAGCTAAACTAAATCAACATCATTAGCCAGTATCCTGGCCACTAATGTTTACTGAGATTAAAAGTGTGAAGTATAACACAGTATGATAGATTTTGAAGTACAATAATAATAACTACACAGATAATGGGAAGCTATACCTATTAGCTAATGAGTCTGGGTGAAATATAAAAAGCATTGATGAATGAACAGGAGCTATGATTGTTGTTAAAACGTACTGTGTCTCTCAGAGCAACACAAAATTTAAAGAAGTGAATGGAAAGGCAGATAGAGGTATGAAAAAGCAAGATGAAGTAAAAATGTCAGATGTAACTTATGCGCGTTTACGTTCGTCCAGATCAACGCAATGCAATGAACAGTTACAAAGTACCCTTGTAAGTTTAGAAAAGGCTCCTGTATAAAATCCGTTATACCAGGCCTCAATACGAAAGGACCAGTGTAAACATGGTAAGAAATCCTTACACGGGGCCTGTAATGGCTTAAATTAGAAAGGACCCTGTAAGTTGCCTAAATAGGTTACATAGGGCCAAAATAAGTTACATCGGGCCGAAATAACTTACATAGGGCCTATATAGCTAAGGTAAGGATTTTTGTTACAAACGGCGTGTCATACATTAGTTCTTCCAGGCTCTAGCTATACACTGCCAACAAGATACTGTCAGACAAAGAGGTGATGGATCATTGGACACTGCCAACAAGATACTGTCAGACAAGAGAGGTGATGGATCATTGGACACTGCCAACAAGATACTGTCAGACATGAGAGGTGATGGATCACTGTACACTGCCAACAAGATACTGTCAGACAAGAGAGGTGATGGATCATTGGACACTGCCAACAAGATACTGTCAGAC
>WLWI01002468.1_pt1 | contig 15941 bp, 12 predicted proteins | sample 6701501 | NCBI WGS metagenome assembly WLWI01 (sample SAMN12718690, study PRJNA515312) | sponge metagenome | isolation source: marine sponge | host: Mycale hentscheli | place: New Zealand: South Island, Marlborough, Capsize Point | collected 2014-11-01
CTATGGTGTACAAACTTAATGTTGTAGTTATATGCGGACAAGCATGAATATAATCAGTAACACTTTTTAATCTGGATATATGTGTTCCATATAATATTTTTGTGGCACCTATATAAAACTTTAGCTTACAATAAACTCTATTGATTTCATTGGTCTATTTAAAAATACTGTGACATTGCAACATGCATGCACCAGGAATACCAAATGTTCCCAATTAGAAAGAACACTACAGTTAATTTAGTTTGTACAGGCAATTGTAAAGCTTGCTGCATACACCAATTTATCAATGTTTTATTCCTATATAGTAGTGTAGCTATGCTGGATTAGTATTGATGTTCTAGTTTTAGCTGTGATTAGCATTGCGATCGTTTGTGGTGGTGGCAAATGCAGCTAGCAGACTATGACTTCAAACATTGTCTATCGAGAAGGTGTGAAGAAGAACAAGCTTCCTGATGCGTTGTCGCGGCAAGGCTGGCACGACGACACTGATTCTCAAGTGAATGGTTTATCTTTTCTTTGCAAGGGGGAGATGTGGTAGAATGACTTCCACGTGAAGCTAACTTATTCATGCTACTCTAGACTTGTTCATGTAATCCTTACCCTAATGCATTTTTATTCATTCACCATAATTTTAATTATGCAATTACATACACGAACCTGAACTTATGCAACCCATACCTATGCACACACGTTCATCTATGTTCTTTCCCACCTCACCTTTTGGCAGGTTTGATATATATTTGCCAGCCTCACTTTATTGTACAGATTTCACTTTATATAAATACACTAGCCGAAAGATTAGAACACTGGGAGGTATCCATGGCTGATTAACCAAAGGATAGGAAGGGCTTGCCTCAACTTGTTCCACACTAGGAAGCATGACTTCTCTGGTGGCAGCTACACCTGAGGCTCACGACCTAGCTCATTCTACAAAAGTGGGTCTTACCTCTTCCACTTACTGGGCAGTCCCAAACATCATGCTTCGTTTTTACAATTTTTAAGCCAATGAACATGTAAAGCAAATGCAGGAGCATTATGTTTACAGACTACTAAATGCAAGGTAGATTTGCTATGCCAATGAAGTCTTGCTGTTTGCAGTAAGATCGACAGGTTATTGACGAATTTAATTTTCCCAATTTGAAGTTGTATACGAGAACATTTTTAGAATTTTACTGCAATAGTGGCCACAAAAGTAATATACACTTCCTTACAGTCAATGAAACAAGAGTGAATTGAGTAGGTACATTTCATACAATAATAGTTGAAAAGAGATTTGCATTCCATAAGAGTTCCATGCATATTTGCAATGTAGCTAGCTATATTTACAAACAAAATGTTAAAAGAACTTTTTAGAGTTTGAACAATAACTTGGGGTACTTTTTTTTAATCAATGATGAAACCAAGATCCTTTAAATCTGAAACCAATACATCATCAAATAGCTTCTACATTTACTGTACCTCACTTAGTGTTGACTCCTGTGGAGTGAACTGTGTTCACAAGGCAACTTTTTTTTTTTTTTTTTTTTTTTTTTGCATACAAATTTTCTGCTATCACAGTTTTACACGAGTCCCCAATTTATTTTACTTTTTTTTATATCAGTCAGCCTTAGCTATAGCAATTGGGGGGGGGGGGGGGGGGGAGAACACAAGAGGGCATGGGCCTAGAATCCACCCCTTCCCACAAACATGTTTAAGCTATTATTTTTTTTGTTTTGTTTTGGACAGTTCAGCTCCTCCGTTTTTGGTTTAATCACTCCCATAAAATTTTATATGACTGGGGTCTCAAAAGAAACCCTTAACCTAACCCAGGGCGAGCAGGATTAGATCAGTAGAGCCAAATTTCAAAAGTTGCTTATCCTTGGACAAGTATTGACCGACACTATTCCTTGGTAATAGTCCGGCTTTAGTTACAGAACTGACTCCCAGAGATATTCTGAGAAATCTCTATTTCCTGAAGTCAAAATTTCCTACACTATTCCTGCACTGAGTTTAGTTTAAGTTGTGCATGTAAAGTGTACAGGATTGTGGCTTTATACCGAAGATACAAAAATCCCAAAATTTTCGGTGAATAAAGTAGCAAGTTCAACTGTCACTGCTGATTAGGATAGAGCGCGTCATAGCTCCAAGTTCAATAATTAACTGATACCATTCTTTCATGTCTTGCAATTTAGAGTTTCTGTTAGAGTGATCGGTTGCTTTAGTAATATAATCTATTATATATATAATTATCTAATCTCAAACATCACAATACTACCCACTACATAAATGCTCTCACTTCATGTTGCTTTCTGCACAAATTTTCTTTCGTTTTCATAGAACTGTAAATAATTACTTCAAACAGACTGTTGACCTTTTATAATGGAACTTTTCCAAGTCAGGTTCATCAACAAGCTGTAAAATTGCCACTTACAATCAATATCAGCTCTCTTTCTAAAACCGTTGTCGGAAGAAAGATGGTCCCCCATCCCAACTGTCCCCCTCCGAACATTTAGTCCTAGGCTCACGTGTCCCCTTCTGGCATAAGTGTCCCCCACACGTTGTGGTAAAATGGACGACGATGAGGTCTTGTACGAGTACCTCCAATCAGGGAATTACCCTAGCTGTTATTGGAAAAACCAGAGGCGGGTGTTGCGGAGGAGATGCAACAACTTTAAAGTTTCTCACGGAATTCTGTCCTATCAGCTAAGGCAGAAAAAGGAGATTGGAGGGTTGTGGTCAAGTCACAAGCTGAAAAAAAGAGAATTATGGATGCATGCCATAGCAATGCACAAGGTGCATGCATCACTTTTGCACCTTTTATAGAAACTCTGCATGTTGTTCTGCAATTTGAGTTGATTATACTTGAAAATTTTCGAGTGCAATTGACCAAACCCAGAGGTGTGTTTTAAATAAAATTTTGTCCTAGCATAGTGAAATTTTATGAATGTATTTTATATTTAGATAGCTACTTTGATATAAGGTCATTAGGTGGACATCTAAATATAATTGTTGTTGTTTTTCCAATGTGTAAAGTTAAGGGAAAGAGTAATAAAATATCAAGCACTTCCTTTAATGTTTTATAGCGGGACACTTTGGAAGAGATAAAACTCTTCAAAAAATATCGAGCCGGTTTTATTGGCCGAGGCTGACCAAAGATGTCCGTGAGCTTGTACAATATTGTGAAGTTTGTCAGCAAACCAATGATGGGAAGTTTTGCAAAGCAATTTCTCCTTTACATCCCATTAAAGTAAAACCAAAAGTGTGGCAAATGGTGGGTTTTATCGCTACTTATATTATAAATTTATGCTATATTTGTATATCCATTTATATAGTTTGCCAACTATGCCAGTTTTGCTGGGAAATCATTGAATTGTTGCACTAATATTTCACTGGATTAGTAAGCACTTGTATTCTTCAAAGTGTCATAAATTTTATACAAAATTCCATACACTATATTTGATGTCTTAGCTTGGTTATAGTTATTATTCAAACCTTCTTTTCTCCTATTAAAATATACGTGACTTTTCATTATTGGGTGTGGTTTCTGTTTCCAGAAGTTGCAACTATGTTAAATCAATATATTGTACAGGTTGGCATTGATATAATAGGCCCACTTCCAGTGACTGCAAAGGGCAACAGATATATTGTTACCTTAGTTGACTATTTTTCAAAATGGCCAGAGGCTGAGACATTACAGAACAAGTCGGCAGAAGAAGTTGCTTTGTTCCTTTAAACAAGCTACATATGACTATGTCCAGCACAGTGTGTGAGTACAGGTCTATACTATATATGAAGATGCCATACTTCTCGGGTGAACATTATTGTAACATAAATGAACATGAATAATGTAACTAGAATTATTCATAGACAATATTCAATTATACAATAATCTTCATCTAGACTGATATGAATAGAGATGCACAAAGAAATTCTGTTCTCATTTCAATTATACATTCATAATATTCACTAAGGCTACACTTACACCACCATGGATAACATGACTGATAGTGTAGGAAATCAATAGTTGAACTAATGTCAACACAACAGGGGACATTGAATTTCAGTAAATAGGCAGCAAAAGTATTCTGAATTTGTTAGATTTGAATAATTTTATTGGGTATCAAAGTAAAACTAGGTAACCTGCATCATCTACCATGAGGTCAGGAACATGGTCAGGAACACCCCCCAGTGGCAACTTCGTGGGTAATAGACGGAATACTTACGTTTCTTACTGCGGCTAGTGTACTCATGAGCATTCCAAGTATCTACAGTCATCTCAGGGTATCATGAAAGTAGCAGGTTAGGGGGGGGGGGGGGGGGTGACACATATTTTTGAAAGGAGACAATATATCCTAGCAAATATCCTGGGGGGACACTTAAACCTAGGACCAAATGTCTGGGGGACTGTTGATCCTAGTACCAGATGTCCGGGGGGACATCCGGTCCTGGAGACAAATATTCCTAGGACAACGAAAATAAGAGTGGAAAAGAAAGATTTGTTAGGGTGAGACAATTTATAATAATTTTCATGATGACGTAAGTAATTTACTTAACATGTGCAATTTAGCTGTCATGTCAGGATCTTGTAATCAAATGATTAGATTAAATAGATAACACTGAATAATTATAACTGTAGTCAGCTGAATTAAAAAGACAGTATGTTTCTTCCTTGAAACACACTGTAAACATCTAGCCTTCTTCTGAAGTCACCAATTGTCCAAGTGTCAGTATCCCAATACCTGGAAAAATAAAAAGTATGTAGATTTCCAAGTTATTGGCATATACAAAATAAAAAACAACAACATTAATTCAAAGACAGGTGATACTTACTTCAAAGAGACTAATGACCTGCCAACAATTATGATTTTATTTTTTATGAACAGTGAAATTTACTGCAATACTAGACTGAGCATGTTTGGTCTGATAACGTGGAATGATTCTGTAGAAGAATTATATATTAGACTTGTTAAGCTTTCTCTTATAGTGTATGAGCCAGTCACCCAAATTTTGACTTTGAGTATCAATTGGGGAGTAATTCTTACTGTGGTTTTTAGTTTCACTGGTGTTTGTAGTATCGAATAATGTGTGATGGACCTGTCACAAACGTAGCTTATTAGCACTTTTAATGTAATTTTTTCAAAATGGCCAAAATGTTATAGTGATATATGTGTAATGCAACATTTTATTAATATTTTACCATTCATTTGATAAAAACTCAACAACCTTCAAAGTTATATTATTTTGTTATATTTGATGATAGGCCTATTTTTGAGTATTATGGGAGATAAAGGTCCCTTAACGTTTTAACGAATAATTAATAAGAAAATATGACATATTGGTAGTTAAATATATTTTAACACCAGAAAATTGAAAACATCTGTATTATTTCATTACATTTTTGAATACCAAACATTCATCACAATTTTTTTGTAGCCAATAAAAAAACTTGAGGTGTAAAAAATAACTATTAGAGTAGAACTATGATGAAGGATGTGATAAAACCAACTACCAGACTCTACTGTGCCAGGTGCGCAATTCTCATCATTTAACACTTTTTTTATGACAATTAGCAGACTATGGCTGGCTGTGCCATTCCCAGTTACAAACTCCTACTGTGAATCCAGGTGTAATAAACTAGCTGACTGTCTTCCCAGATATAATACAGGACAAATCAAGAACTTCAGGTAGCTGTGCATGTAAAATCCATAGGTTGAATTAAATATACACTGTAACTTATTTTAGCCATATCTATCTTGATTTTCTGACTTTAGCTATATCTTAGATATATCCATGAAACATGCAAAAAGTAATTATTTGCTGTTTTCTTTTTAGCATTCCCATTGTGCTTTGCTGACTCACAAACACATTACATGGCACAACCAAAATTAAAGGCAAAACAAAGAATACTGCATGTTGAAAAGATTTGTATTATTTGCAAAAAAAATTGGCACCCTTATCCGAGTTAAGTCGCCCAAATGACAGCGATTCATGGAAAACACTATGTATGGCAGCCACATTGGGAAATACTGAGCCCATTTTGCAGCTAGCTGGAGAAAGATTTACAGAGCTTCCAAGTGTTCCAATCTATTATCAACGGAGATGTAGATCAGAGATCACTCATAAAAAGTCGCGAGCCAAATTTCAATCGTGTACCGGGGAGACTTGTTCATTCAACTCCACTCAGACGGTCAACTAGAGATGAGCTTGCATCAAACCGTCCAAGAGTATATGAAAAAAAATGCATTTTTTGTTTAAGGATTTCTAAGTACATTAAGGGAGCAAGGACAAGACAGGCTCTTATACCTGCCACTGAACTTCAAGCAGATGCTAAAGTTCGAGAGGTTGCAATATTACAAAATAATGAGCAACTCTTAGTCGTAACTTCACGAGACACTATTGTAGCAGAAGCTCATCATCATACGAGTTGCAACAGTGATTACACCAGATCTAAGAAATCAAAGATACATCGACCTGAAGAAGACAATAAATATCAAACGTGATAATTCTTTATTAAGTTCTTTATTTGAATATGTAAGGAACAACTTCTTTTCCAATCCCAGGATTTTATCTATGGTAGATATCACGTCAAAGCTTGTGTCTATAATGACATCTTCTGGTATCAGTAAAGTTAGTGATTCCACAAGAAAAAGTCTCAGACAAAAGCTAGAGGTGGAGTTCGGCAATTCACTGACATTCTTTACAGAAAATCATCATGTGTGTTTTACCAGACAATTAAAAAAAAGGAAGCACTGGCAGATTAGTTGTCATCCCAATTAGAGATTTTTCGAAAAGAAAGCAAGACTAAGATTACGGGTTCAAACAGCAATGTCATTGCAAGATGAACAAATCCATTCAATTTAAAGACTGTTGGCCACCTAAACCAGAAGAACTGACCATTGATTATGTCTACATTCCACCATCTCTACAAACCTTCTTACATATTTTATTAGGTGGCAGAGAAAATTGTTCTACACGTACTAACAGACTGGGTTGGTCATCAGTGTGGGTACATTAAAAACAGCGAAACACGTCTTGCTTCCATGGGTTATTAAACCCTCACTGGTAATGTTGAACTATTCAAAATTATGAATCGACTTGGCCATGGATGTTTTTACACTGCTCTGAAAGAATTTGACACAGCTTTGTGCATTGACAAAATAGCAGGCGTAGATAGTAAAAGTGTTCCATTTCCAAAAAATATATACTCTTCTGTTTCTACAGTATTCGCATTTGACAATATTGACAGGCTGGAATAATCTTTGAGTAGAGGAGGAACATCTCATAGAGTCAACGGAATCATTATACAAGCAAAGTCATTGACCTGTCAGCCGCTACAACAAGCATCTTTGGTCACAAAGAAAGAATAAACTCCAGTCAATCCCACCTTCAAATAAATTGCTTCCTATATACAATACTGGGAAAAGGGTAGGTCCTTCTGCTATCAAACCAGCAGATTCTGTGCCTCACAATACATAATCTGCAGCAAATCATAAAAACTATATATGGCTAACGACACAATTGTTAAATCCATCTGATCCACTTGTCAGCTCATGGACTAGGTTCACATCATGACCAGAAGAAGTCATATGAAAGTAGAGGGTGATGTCATTGGTTATTTGCCCACTGTAAATGCTCCTGCCACAGATATGTCTACAGCACAAAAAAAAATTCCCTGTAATAGTTTAAAAATTACGTCTTCACTCCAACTGGAAAATATTGCGGTTGTACTTGACCAGGCTGTTTGCAGATATTGCATGGAAGGAGGCACACTTGTATGGTAGAGTTGTGTTTATGATGGACAACTTCTATACCATTTGTAATTTCATGTCAAGCATTTGCAGGACTTTGTGATATAACTGTTGAATCTGGTATAATTGCAGAAGGTTCCATCAGCAAGGTATTAGAAGGCAAACAATACAATTGTACTGTTGGGCTTCACAAATTGACATATGAAGTGCTGATGAGGCTGGTATGGAAGAGATTCATAAAGTAGCTAGAATCTGATCATCCTGAATGCTTGGTCAAGCTAAACAGTACTACCCATGCTCTTTTCGACCTTCATGAAAATGCAAGTCATGAATCCAACTGGAGCTTTGACCAATGAATCATGCATCACAAATTCTTGACTTTTTTTTATAGCTAATCAAGACATTTTGCGCCAAAATAGTGACCAATTGGCAAATATCTAGATGCTGCATGTTGATATGGTCGAAGTGTTACTTGGACTGCTAAGAACTGATAAAGAAGGTGATTAGTACCTTCATCTCACTGTATAAGGAAAGTTATATCGTGGTGCTTTGCTTTTAGATAAAGTGAACTATGTATGCACGGTATCTTCTAGTGTACTATGCACAGATGACACAACTGGAACATTCCTGTCCTGACTTGTTTCAACATTGTCAAGCACGGTCACTTTTCTGTGCAAACTCAAGCAAGGCAAAGTATTTGGCCAAACTGCAATTGATCAAACAATAGAAGAAGAAACTGTTAACCGGGATACAGGTGGCACTACTGGATTTAGACTGAAACCTGGAACTGTGTCTTGCTACTATCTTACTGCAGAACATCGAGCTTCTGCATTAAGACAATTAAGGGAGATAATTAGCAACAAGAGCATCACTGGCTTCAAACATGCAGATCTCATCAATAAACGAAGTCCCATAGATGAATCGGATATTACAACAATTGTTGATCTATTAGAAAATGATTGGACCAATCACTTCGACAGAAACCCATTTGATCTTAGCAGCTGCCACACCTGAAGTTTGCAATGACCTATTTGCATTTGAAAAAGGAGAAGGGGCTTACCTAGCATCTCAAAAAGAGCGTCTTGAAAAAGGTGAAAATTTCTATGATACTATCAAGAAAATAAATTTGAAAAGTGTGGGGCATGCCCCACCATGAAGACCTGAAAGAACATGCTGGCTATTGGACTTACACGTGAAAGTACATCTTAAAATAATCTTGTATAAAGTGTCAACAATATCTAACAATATTTTATCATGCTCATTGTCTAATATAGTATTTCACCACAGTACATTTGTAAGGGCAGAGCCCAACTTCATAAAAGTGTCGTACCTCATTTTGTCAGAGTTGTATTTGTAGTTTTAGTATGTGTGTGTGTTGGCTTTTGAGACAACAGCGCAAGCTGCAAGCTATCAACTCTCTGGTGGCAGTGAATATCTACCTCTGATATAAAGTTGGGGAAGCCTAAGTGTCAGCACTCCTTCCTTCATCAACACACCCCCACAAAAATGTTTGGTCAGGCTAAAAGTAAATGTGTAAAGAAAGCTAGCTAAGAAGTCATAATATTAAAGGCAGACAGCAGGCTATTTAATACTATGATTTTAATTGCAAAGAACAAAGAACTTGACATGCATTCTGTATTTAGTCACCCTCAAGGGCCGTTGCCATGGTCTTCAGCAGATGTGGATGGAACTACGAAGAAAAATATATTTGCCTTAGCTAAATATCTTGAAGTTATGGTGGATCCTGCAGAGAGGATTGCCAGGCCACATGACACATTAATTGATGCAATGGCACTTATCCAGAAAGTCAAGGGAGAATTGCAATTTTGAAGCACTTTCTAATCGCCATTTTGAGTATGTATTGCATGTAGGACAAGGAAGTGATCACATAGATGTTGTATTTGATGTCTACAGGATTCAATCTATAAAACTGCAGAGTGTCAGTCAGATTCATGGCAAGAATCATTAAGAAACTAGGCAGCCAAACAATGAACATTACATGTCAAGAACGATGCTTCAAGCTTACCACAAATACTTATGAAGAGGTCCACATATTGACGACAACTTGTCAAGAAGGGGCAGACACTCGCCTGTTCGTGCATGCACAGCATGCAGCACAGACACACAGATCTCTTGTTATTTTGGCAAAAGACACCAATGTCTTGGTAATTGGACTTAACTTAAGCAGTTTAATCAACTGTAACTTGTACATCAGACATGGCTCGAAATCTCGTGTCAGGATGATTAATATTTGGGAAATGAAATGTGTTTATTACTACATGGACTTCACGCATAGACTGGATGTGACAGTGTTAGTTCACTTGCCAACCAAGGAAAGATAAAAGTCTGGAAGATTTTGCTAAAAACAAACAAACATGCAGACAGGCATTTTCCTGTCTTGGAGCATCATGGAACTGTGTACCTGAAACTTTAGACCGTATTCAAACCCTAACATGCCAGTTATACTCTAAACACACAAGAGAGACTAAAGTCAATGAGCTACGCTATCGAATGTTTTGTTCAAAAAACGGTGACATTGAATCTGGTTAACTTTTCCCTTGTGAAGACACAATGAGGCAGCACACACTTTGAGCCAATTATCAAGCAGCAATTTAAAAGCACAACTTAGAGAATTCACCAGAAGTTCCTGAACCTTTTGCTGGCCATGGCCGGGAATTTAATGCTGAAGTGTAATTTTAATCGGGCATAATTGTTTTCTAATTAATTACACTAAAAGTTAATTAAAGCAACTCCCATGTCTGATAAAAAAAAACTTTGCAATATTAAAAACTAACATCAATCATCACTTTATAAAATTATAGCATATGAAAAATAATTATGTGCATATTTGTTTGTTTCCAGCTCCCTCACTTCTGTATGATCCGCTGAGTTTAAAGTGATAGGTAGTGACACAGAGACTGTAACATCTGCTGTACGTACCATTATGACCTGTGCCAGGAAGTTGAAAAATCTTGAAGCGTATTTATTAGCTAGAGTACACATGCAATATTGATAGCTTTTGTAAGAAACTAATTTGCATTAGTCCTGATATCAAAGTACACTTGAGCAATTAATGCTCAAGGTTGCTCTGCTACTTTATTACACATGTATAACTTTAAATGGATCTTAAACCGATTGAAACTTTATCAATGTGAATTTGTAGGAATATCTCGAAATAACTATACGTGATCACAATCACAATGCTTATGGCATTTACTAGTACATTACTTATCAAATTGCTATTATTTTATCAGTAACAGTTGGCTGTCTAGCAAAAGGATTGTAACACAAACAGTACACACGTTAATTGAAGATTATATTCTCATTATGTCCATTGAAATGGTTCAAAACAGTGTATAGTTGTTTATTTAGGAATAGTTTGACTTCAAACCTGCAGTTCAAGTTTTTTTTTACCCAGCTATATGGATTATAACAGTTTTAGTTGAATGACTGCAAAATGTAGACATTATTTCAAACACAGATATTTTTTCATATTAGAAAATATCCAGTAACCAAGAAATAGTTATTCCCTGGGGTAGCTCACCTTAACAGCTCTGGGTAGGTGGTAACCAGCTCTACGAAACGCCTCTAAATGTAATGTTACACGCCTAAGATTAGGGTTTTGTACAGTTTATACAGCGCACGTGATCTGTTGGTAAAATTATTTTATCAATGGTCCAAATAGGCACATTGTAAGTAGTGACTAGTCATTTATATATAAATAGAATGTTACAACCAATTTAAATGCTTCGTAAAGCTCTATAATGACATCTGCAACCTCTGCAATACAATGTTACTGACCACACTAAGGACATACCTGCAAAAGACTGCAAAACAAGGATTGAATGAGCCCTGATTAACGAAGGTATCCTTTACGATTCTATTTACAAAAAATATTGAAAAAACTTCATTAGTTATATGCTGGAAACAAAATACTATTGAACTTTTAAAAAGTTCATGTACACTTTGTGTGGTATTGAAATTGGCGGAAACAAGTGTATTCATATGACAGTTACTGTACATCATTATCATACAGCTTAGGTCTGGTTTGATAACTCTTGTCATGTAGTCCACTAATATCATTTTGTTTAGAACAAGCATTGAACTACATAGCTACATCAATTATAACAATTACATTTTTTTTTACAAAATATTTTATTTCTAATTGATGCACACGCACGCATAGAATATCGTAAGAATGAATGATTAACATTGTGTATTTGTATGACAAGTTCATCAGGACATTATTTTTGACTATTATTATCATCCACACACTGATGATGACCATTGTAAAATGGTTGAAAAGTTTGTGCATTTTGTAAATATTTTATGACTAGTGAAAATACAAAGTATTGTAACTAATGTCGATACCTAGTCACAGAAAAATTTTTAAATTAGTAAAAAAATGAATAATATAGCTAATAATGATTGTAAATGATGATTATGCTATGAAAGTTCAAAGTTCAAAAGTGGCGCTCACTGATACGTCACTCCCTTGCCAAGAGAGCTGAAGGAAATAAATTTGCGTGACGACCAGGGTATAAACAGAGAAGAAAGGTGATGGGGACTGCAAGGTACACCTAGTAGCTGAAGCAAAGTTCATTAGCAGTGACAAAGTCAGTGGTATTAAAGTTGCTGACTGTGAATAAGGAGGCAATGGATTTGATACAGTGAAGCAGGTGACAATGGAGGCTCATGAGTAGCGAAGAGCGGAAGACTGCTTAGTAGATGTGTTTGAAGAGTCTACTACAGATTGAGATTTGGCTATCTCGACAAAGCTAAAAGAGCCATCATAAGGTGACTAACAGTTTCTTAACAGAGTCACAACAAATGAATGCATGAATACCATAAATATGAAGAGGTTTTGGGTTATGTTCAACTTCAAATTGGACTAAGAGCAGCAATAAAGCAACAAAGATGTCCATCATATGCAGGGATTATGTGACAGAGTCATCGTAGGGATGTCAATAGACAACTTCTGAAACACAAAGTGGGTGTTTGGTATATTTGCTGCCCTTTTTAACTAGTAGCACCCATGGCACTGTTTCAGTCCAACAAGTCTGAGGCTGGTGACATATAAAAGCTCCTTTCGTGTGATGACAGAAGCGTTCAATCAGTCCATTTGACTGTGGGTGACAAGAGCTGTTCCCAGACAATGTGATCCAAGTACAGTCATAAGATTACTCCAAAGTAAGATTGAAACTGGATACTTCTGTCAAAAATAATGGTATTAGGTGAGCCAATAGCAATCCAGCCTTGCAGGAAGGTTTGAGCAAGAATTTTGGTCAGAAAGTCTGTGAATGGAAAAACTCTTGGCCAACGAGTGAATCCGTCAATTACTGTCAAAGAAAGTGCGTGTAGCCATTGGAAGCAGGCAATTGACCAACTAGATTGAGATGAATGGAGATAAAAACGAGCGCATAGTGGTGTAAAAGGGGAGTGAGGGGATGAAGTGTGTCTTTTCACTCTGCTGTGTTGGCAGTCCAAGCATTCCTTGCTCCAGCAGCCCACATCATGATTGACATGTGGCCATACAAATAGTGAAGTGGAGACACCGAGTCACACTAGTGTGTGTAATTATTGAATGAAATGTATTGAAAAAACAAGATGACACAAGCAGGAGGAGATGATTTGAAAGAGTGTAGTGCCAGATGAGGTAAGTGTAACTTTCTTCAGTTTAGGGGTGCTCGTTCATGGCAATGCTCGCGCAAGGTTTAATTAAGCAAATGTAAAAACCACACAATCTGACTACTCAAATGTTTATTTTATCATCCAGTTTGGTATTTGTGATTTTATGTTTGATGTTTTGATACCCTGTTAATACTATATAAGATTTGTATCATTGAGTTGTGCACTGAATCTATTTCACGAACGTTTAACCATTCAATATACTGAAGATAGATTCTGCACGGTCTAAATGATTCTTTTTCGACTTTCATGCATTGCAATATACAATTGCTGACTTCTCTTCTTGCATACTGTTGCATGTCCCAATTTATAATAGTGTGTCAGGCTCTCAGGCTAGTACCTGAAGCTATTTAGGATCTGCTGGCTTGTAATTGTGCAAAAATATGTGAATCACGCTAGCATGCATGCATAACAAATGGGCCTCAGTGTACTAAGTGCTTTGTTGCAGAACTGAGGTTGAGGCCTCAGTTCTCCAATAACGTAAAGATATGCATTATTGGGGACTTCTCTTCCTGGCTACTGTTTGTGTCAAGATACCCCTGGCCCATGAACTACCTCCTGAAGCTATTTTAGATCTGTTGGCTTGCTGATTGTACAAGAAAACGTGAACCACATAAGTATTTGTGCATAACAAATGAGCCTAAGTGTGCTAGCTGTGTCAGTGTTTTTTTTTGTTTTTTTTTGTTATAAGAGTATGGTAAAGCATGATAGCAATAGTCGATTGGTACATGGCTTTTGGTTTTTAAGTACTAAATTAATAAATAACAGTTAACTCCACGGATCTAAAAAGATTCCAGCTTAAAGCAATTTGACACTCAAGTGTACAAAACTCATGTTAATTAAAACCTTAAATAGTACCAGGACATCTGGGAAATTTTTTTTATATCTAACCGCATATGTGATAACACAGTACAATGTTAGCAAAGATCCAATTTATTGGCAATGACAGGAAAAGTACTGTTAAGTTGCTAAAATTCCACCCTGAATTAATTTTGTTGAAGAACAGAAGCCAATCCACAATCCCAGCATTATTCATAGAGATAATACTGACCTGACCTTCTAGCTCATGAACTAATATTAAATAACCTCATTCAGTGAGACCCACATCGTATACTTTACTATTTCTATTTTTCTGTTCTCATGTTTTAAAATTACAATTAAATATCTTCAAAAAGTTCTGCCTCTTCAATCTAGTACAGTTGCATCAATTCTGTGTCGCATAAGCATAGCATTGTAGTTTTGTGACACTGCAAACACGTTATATTCTAACTTGCCAATCGTGGCCCATTTTAATGCTATAATAAAGAGTAAAAAATTATTTGATCTTATTTTCGTGAATGGGAAGCAGTAAAAAGTGAAGTACATGACATGGAGTACATTGGGGTCTACCAGTAGCACTCTAAACTTCCTCCACTGAGTGTGCCTGTTGTTTCTGTAAAGATTGTGTTGTAATGTTCATCGCATATTTAAGATGCCAGGTCAATTGAACATCATATGGAAAAATCATGGAAAAGTTTTCAATTGCCGAAACTGTATACAAAAATGCCATTCTAGTTCACCTTCAGGAGAAAAAGATAGAGAAAGAGGAAATAATCACCATGTTCAGCATTGTAAAATGCTTCCTATTTGCAGCTTGAGTCCAGAGTAGAGAAAGCAATTATCTATTCTATGTTCAGTACAGTCAAACATTACCAAGTACAGTGATAATGCAACTCTCAACAAAGTTAGTGCTTACTTTGTATAAAATCTCTTGGAACTACTGGACACAGTCAGACAACCTTAATTACCACAGTGTGGGAGAAGAGATATTACAAGGACAACTCAGATGTTTGGGCATCTAATTCTAAATAAGCCAAGCCTCTATTAATTTACAATTTAGTACCTCATTGTATTTGAAGGATACTACTGTTCTTTGCACCACAATGAAAATCATCCACTTGACCGATGCACAGCCTTCAAGGCCGAGTCATTGGAGGACAGATATTGGAGACAGTCTCAAGACCAAAGGCATGTTCAAATTGTTAAGCCATGCAAAATATGCATTAGTTGACACAACTCCCTGCAACATTGCCATCATAGTTCAAGGCTACTCAAAGTTCCCTCCATATTCTTAGGAATTGACCTGGCACTTATGAAGATGTTACAAAAAAATTGCGCTTTACTTCATAGTGGTTCCAATATTTTATTTATTACCTCTCTCAATTGGTCCAACAATTGATAGCAGGAAAGATTTATGAACCCCATTCATAGTCCTGGAATAGCACAAACTGAAGTTCCTGGATCCTATTCTAAAGCTACATATCTCAGCTTTCTGATAAGCAGAACCTAAAATAATCAATGACCACCCTGGATTTTATCTCAAGGGTGTAAGATGAGATACAGCTGAAAGTACAAAACAATTGTGGAATTGCTCCAGGTGTACACATTTGTAAGAGGAATAGAAAGGTTAGCAAACAATCAATTAACTTAGCCTTATCTGTGGGTTGTGTAAAATGATCCTGAGCCTGCTGTTCATCATCTGTATAT
>WLWI01002469.1_pt1 | contig 15941 bp, 4 predicted proteins | sample 6701501 | NCBI WGS metagenome assembly WLWI01 (sample SAMN12718690, study PRJNA515312) | sponge metagenome | isolation source: marine sponge | host: Mycale hentscheli | place: New Zealand: South Island, Marlborough, Capsize Point | collected 2014-11-01
ATTTCTCTATGGGTTAGGAAGTACATGCATTTCAGTGCACCTATGAAGGCCTTCCTCTGGGCAGAAACTACCTGTTGTAAAGACATTGCAATGCCTCCATCTTTCTTTGCTGAACAAAGATCAGCCTCCATCTGGACAGCGAACAGGTGAGAATTACACTTAGCATGCTTAACTAAGCTAAGTCTAGTCAATGTCCGGCAAGGTACATCCACCCAAACTGCCCGTCCAACTCTTGCCTTGGCCGGTCTACGACTGTGCTTACGGCACAAAGAACAAAGCATACCTTCACCCTCCTCGGCAACAAGCATCCAGTGAAAATCTTCATTCCATTTTGCGTCAATTCCAGTCTTTCTATGCTTTCCTGTGCCGGTAGAACACCCGGGGACTTCGTCCGCTCGCTTTGACATTTCACTACTACTAGACTTAAGACTAACTCGATCTTGAAGAGCTCTTGCAGAAAAAAAGCAGCTTCCAGCAATTTAGATGGGAAACGTGTACGCGCATGCGCAGTAAAATTTAGCTTACCTCCTAAGCGTAGCGGGCGCTACGCTTGAAGTAACGTAAGAGTAGCGGCCCGCTACGCAATAATGGCCTGGGGAGAACCCTGTATATATACATATATATATATATATATATACATTATACACACATACATACGTTTATAAAGCACTGGCCCAGAGGAAACTACTATTTTTAGGGTCCTGAAGGCCCTTAGCTGTAGTGTCCAAAGCACGTGAGAGTGCTGCACTTAGGGTCCTAGTTCACGACTGCTGTGCAGTGTTTACTAACTTAGAACATAGTAACAGTCCCAAACACAATTGGAGGGACTCTACATAGAGAAGCCCTGCCCTGAAGGCAGGGGCACTACATGCACACCTAGAGTCCCTGCCTGAAGAACCTAAGGGATTTAAAGTCTCTCTGACACATGAACTGCACCAGCTACATGTGTTCTTAAGTTAGATTAAGATATTGTGAATCTGCTGCATTAAGGAATCTGAGGCCTTGAGCTGTACCAACCAAGCATAGCAAGGACGCTACCCGAGGCTAAAGATTTTCAAACGTTGCAGATTCACGATCTGAATCTGTTTTAGAATGCAGTAACAGCTAAAAACCTAAAGAAACAAAACAAAACAAAAAATGTTTGTGACGGTAACACCTTGAGTGAAACAATAAGTATCTGATTTACTCAATTTCTAAATGCCGCAGAGGATGAATCTATTAGATGTATTCTCTCTCTTTCAGAGGGTTTTTAAACATACATTACAGAATTAATTAATGTTTGGATGTCACTGGGGATTGAACCATGGAGTGCTTGCTTAATGCGCAAGCATTCTGCCACTGAACTATGACAACCAACGGGGAATCAAACACTTAAATTCTGCATATATACGGTAAAGGGACACTGCTATCACTCTCAACAGACCAAAGGAAATTGTATTTTAGATACTTTTTACATGTGGAATTTTTTTTACTCTGAGAGACTACATCTAATGAGTAAATGAAGGCTGAGAAAGAAATTATGAAGCATGAAACTACTTAAACAGATTCACGTAACGGACCGACCAATCAGATTGCTCGCATGCAATGTATGTGACTAGCTACATACTGTATCTATACACACATATACATATATTTAAGTATGCTCTAAAGAGTATGAGAATAAGGTTTCACTGAAACCTAAGTATATAGTGCATATCATTAATTTTATGCCTCCACATCCTTTGCCTTATTCAATGCACTAACATAATGTAAATGGGAATTCGCTGCAGAACACAATGTTTGTTCATATAAATAAATAAATGAATTATCTACCATGTATATGCTAATAGTATCATCCTTTGACTTCACCACATACATACGTGCACACAAGGAGCAGTGACTCAGGATGCAGCGATTGATATTACAGTGCAACTTTTTGGCGCTTGCACTTTTTAGTATGTATTATTTTAACTTGTTAATAAGCTTAAATGTACTTGTGTAACTAAACAAAAAAAAGAAAAGAAAAAATGCTCCACGATTTAGCCTGAACACACTGGAAAAGGGTTGACGAAAGTATAAGCACAGTTGATAAACACTGGTAAAGGGTTGACAAACATATAAGCACAGGTTTCTACACACACACACACACAAACACACACACGCACACACACACACACAAACACACACACACACACAAACACACACACGCACACACACACACACACACTGGTAAAAGGTCAATAAAAGTATAAGTATTGTTTCCAAACAGCACCAAGTACACCTCAACACTGTATCATCAAAAGAAAATTGCAACTGCAATGAAATTGCTAGAAAACACTTTGAAGTCATAAAAGACAACAATGGAAAACAAACACACTGCAAACTGGTTTGTATTACTAATATAGCCTATAGCAATCTGTCCTATAGTCATCTGTTCATAATTCCCAATTATGATATCATGGAATAGCTGGTAGACTTCTAAAAATGATTGATATTTTTTGACATCACAAAAAAAAAGTTGCGGCATGTAGTAATTATGACATTGAACACTCTTCACCATAATTAATTCTTTATTTATTTATTTATTTTTTTTACTTGGCTGGCTGGAAGCTTGTTGTTTAGATCTACTGGTACTTCATATAGTAAGAACAATTAAATAAATAAACAACAACTAGATATTGCAGATGAAATCACTACTAAAAAATGTGGAGGTAAGAAAGTATCTTGTAATAGTGATTATTATCGGCTAGATGCTTGCACTAGAACTGGAGCTAGCAGTGCAGACTTCCCATATATGGGAGCTGGAACATTAACTTCAGGTAAACTAAATAAATGTTGCCCACTTTATTCAGAGGAGTAAGCGAAGCTGTATACCAATGAGTTTGGGATATATATGTCTATTATGTCTTCAATTCATTTTGCATAGATGTACGTGGACCCATTTTGTTACTGCAGGCGTACGTGTTCCTTTCTACTGATGCTGCGCCTGCGTGTGTTATGAAGTTCCATGGCAATATTGAGCAATATTTTATTTATTCAGTAGCAAATTTTTCTCGTTCTAACAGCCAATAAATTAATTAAAACTTAACCTGACGTTTCGACTTCTTGTCGAAGTCCTTTTCAGGTCATTTCATTGCGGGGTATTTGTTGAACATGTTAGAAAAAAAAAAAAAAAAAAAAGTTACCAGGGATGTTTATAATGCTACAAAACAGGTGCACAGAGTTGCCATGTGTATAGATATTTTTATAGTAAATGTTAACGTCATCAAATCTGGCTCGCTTGCCAATAGTGCTAAAACACACGTGCACACCACCAGTTGATAATAACATCTACAGTAATTACCAAATAATACTATATAATGATAACACACGTGTATGTCAGTAACCAAGACAACAGTGTGTGAGTGTGTGCATGTGTGCGTGTTTATTCATGAACTGGGCCTAGTTGGTACAGCCGCGACACAAACCAAACAGGTATGCATCATCACAGTCAGTAGAAGATGATTACAGAAACAAAGACAATAAAAAACACAACAACAACAACAATGATTATTTATTGTACGCTAAAGCAGGTGAAACCGGCGAAAAATGGACAGAGAAAGCATTAGCTTCACAAAGTCCAAGTTCATAATCATGGACAGGACAGAGAGTGTGTTATGGCCGCTGCATTTCTGATTTGTAAAATATAGTACATCAAGTGTCACTGTGTGGTGAGGTACTTGCTTGTACTGGATAGGACAGAGAATGTGTTATGCCGCTGCATTTCTGATTTGTAAAATATAGTACATCAAGTGCCACTGTGTGGTGAGGTACTTGCTTGTACTATAATAATATATCAATAATAATACGAACAAGACAACTCTGACCTTGATGAACTTGGCGTAGACGTACTCCTCAGATTGAAGTGGTATGGAATGAATGATTCTCTCATTGGAAACTTGGAACTCACCTTGCATCATCCACTCACCATCAGACAGACTATACACGCAACAACAACAAAAACAAAACAACAACAATAAATTAACTGATAGCTGCTTTAAGTACATACACCCCAAAAGTTGGTATGGGTCATCAAGATACAACAACAACAAAAAAATAATAAACTGATAGCTGCTTTAAGTATGTACAACCAAAAAGTTGGTATGGGTCATCAAGATATGAGTGTACACTCAATGAAGTGAGTTATCTTTCCTTTCCACCCCAACACAAACAAAACCCATCAATCAATAATTAAAGGATCAAAGGCTCTTATAATTTATTAACTAATACCGATTACCAGATAAACCTTGGAAATAACAATTTGGATTAGAAAGTGTAAGAATGTTTAGTGATCAATACACTGCACTTTAGATCTCTCGTTTAATTCATCTGACCTGTGAAGAACTTGTTCAACTTTGTATTTATATAATTATATGCAAAAAAAACAACAAAAAAACAAAAAACAAAAAAACAACAAAAAAACAAAAACAAAAAAACTTTGTAAATAATAATAATAATAATAATAATAATAGATTATCAAACAAGTACCAAAGCTCTCCATTTTGTGTAGTTAACAGACGCAAAGTGACCAGGAGAATACACTATACAGCTATGACCCCTTCACGCATGTGTGTTCAACACCAATCTCTGACACATGACTAGTAACTTACCTTTCACTGTTGTGGACTGTGAATGTCTTGGGAATGGAAGAGAAGAGTTCAAAGCAAGCTATCTCTATGGTCCTCACTGACACAACCTCACACAACTCCACCACAAAGGAGATGTTGGCCTTGCATGGATTGATCATGTACATGTCCATGTTCTCATGCAGGATCGCCATGGTGTTCTACATAACACATGTGACAGAATACATGCTACATGTATTAAACTGCTTTCAAAAACTAGTCTGCTCTTTCATGTGTCAGAATACATGCCACAGACAAAGAGCTTGGGGGATACACTAGAATTATCGTTGCACCATGCTAAAAATCCTAAATCGCGGAGACAATGTTTTAGAAGTATTCACTATATTATCAGTTTCTTGCAAACTAGTTGGTAAGGGTCATTAAACAAATGCTGGAGCTTCACGTGCATGATGGATATGAGGAACAGTCATTTTCATTGTTTGTAAACTTGGCTATAACGAGGTACTAACAAAAGTTTGTAAAGTAGCTAGTGATGGCTGCGAGTTTTAATTTCTGGCTTAAGAAAGCCAACACAATTTTGCTCCGTGGACTAACTTTGGACGGGAAGCTGATGAACACGGCAAGCTCAGTTGGAATAAAATTGACTTGATTAGGTAATATTTATGAAACATCGTGATACATAGCTTCATCGTGATAATTCAAGTTAATATCGTATCACCTGTGATTAATCCAATATCTCCCAGCTCTATACAGACACATGTAAGATTACATGCTACAGACTTAAGTCACACTGCACGCTACTGGCATACACGACACTACATGTAACATGAAGGAGGTACACGGTACAATGAATGTGTGTGAAGGCAGCACATGATAGCTCACAGAATATGTGATGGATGACATGCATCCACATGAAGGACAACAGAGCACTATGCACATGTGCAAGGAAACATTGAATGTAAAAGAAAGAAATAAATAAAAAAGTAAACAAAAACAAACAAACAAAAAAAAAAAAGCATACAATAAGTGAAGACCACAACGTGCTAAGATAACACACAAACTGACATGTGCCTTTCTGTAGGCATTTCAACAACAATCATTCAATTACTAACTCTCGTACCTGTGCCTCCGGGTTGGCCTCTACAACTTTAGCTCCGCAATCCACTGACGCGTAGTTAGTTAAGGTTGTCTTCTTACCCGAGGAACCGCCATTAATCCCCTGGTCTGGAGGCTTTTGTACTGTCTGCCCTCCAGTCTGCTCCATTAATTTCTTCTTAAACTCCTCGAATGTCAGCACTTGGTCATCCTCCTCCTCCTCCTCTACTATTTTCTGGGTTTCTTCTAATTCTCCTTCTAAATTAGGTTTGCCTCCTTCTTCTTTAGTGACCTTGTCATCTTCACCAGTCTTTTTCATCTCCTGTGATTCTACATGTTCAAGGCACCCGTCTACATCACAACCTTGATCTGAACTCCAGGTCTTTTCTTCCGAATCACCGCCTTCTTTCTTGTCAGACACAAACGTCTCAATCTCAGACTTGTCTTCTTGCTCCAAATTTTCCAACTTATCCTTGTCTTTTATATCTAGTGACTTCTCTTCTGATGCAACCTTTACGGGCAGTTCCATGCAGCTGTCATTGGAGCAAACATTATCTGTCATTACTTCTGTTTTAGAGTCCTTTGCTTTCTCTTCTTCCTCCTTTCTTCCATCAGGACCCAAGTCTTTATCTGATGCCTCATCACCATCAGAATCTGCAGTCTGCTCTCTGTTGCATTCTATTTCAAACTCCCTCTCACCGTCTTCACCCACTGCCTTCAATTCATCATCACCACTGCTAGTCACACCTCGGCTAGTCACACCCTCCACTTCCCTAGATTCACTCTCTCTTACGGAACCTTCAGCATCTTGAACACCACCCTGAGACTGGGTGCCATCAGAACTGGTAAAAGAATGTCCAGTTGGCATGCGTTCTTTCTCAACTTTGGCTGGTACAGAAGATGGCCGATCAGATGATAGATCTTTAACAATCATTTCATCTCGTTGGTTCTCTTTCACAACTACATTTTCATTGCTATCTTCTTTTTCCTTCTCCAAATATTCTTCTTCACTGTCTTCTGGAGTGACTTTGGTTCCTCCTCTGACTGCATCATCCTCCTCTTTCCTTTCTGCCTCAGTAGGTGTCTGCTCCTCTAATGGTGGCTGGGATAGAGGCAGTACTTCTTCCAGTGGTGCCTCAGTGGGTGGGGCAGTAGGTGTGGCTTCAGATACATCTGCGTGTATGTCACTGTTGATGATACTGTTTGTATTGTTATTTGAGTTGTCAATAGTTTCAGGAGTAGAAGGTTCAGGATTAGAATGTTGTGTGTTAGCTTTCATCTGACCATCTCCTTTTCCATCTTCCTCCTTGTTTCCAGTCTGTTTGTGCAGATCTTGATTGATATTCGAACTCCTGCTTTGCTGCTTATCAGTACTATAAACACACACAACAAATCAATAAGCATGAGAATTTGGAGCAATTAATTTCATTAAATAGGAGCTGATATATTATATTTCCAATCTGTGTGGATACACGTTCAGTGGTAACCATTATCCAGACTGACAGACACATGTTTACAAATAAAGGGTTTTTTAGTAGCTCCTGAACTACTACTCATATAACAACAACAATAATAAAAAATTTACCAACAACAAATTGGTTCCTTCTGACAATGGCAGGGTTAATATTTAGTAGGTAAACTTTTTAAATTGACCAAATAAATATCCTTAAATTTGACAGCGAACATTGAAGAGTTGATCTGCTGTAATTTGTGAGCATATTGATCTCAATTAAATTTTGCAGTCAGCATCAACTCTAAATTTAATAAGTGGTTCAGGAATACTGTATATATAATTTCTGCTAATGAGATTGGGGTGGGTAAATTGGGGGCAGGGGTATTTGATAAAATTTTCTGCTCTCAACCAATTGAATTAACATGTTTTCCTGAATTACTAGTCCAACTGGTTTAAATATTGAATAGGTATGGACAGAGTATTGTGAGCCCTACAAATACTCTTCCATTCCTCTAAACTGACAGATATGTCTGAATGGTAGCACACTTTGTGAAACTTAAAGTAATGTCAAGACATTTGCTAATGTCTGAAGTGTATAATTGGCCAGGAAATAAACCAAGCAAATTGACGAAGCAAAATTGTGGGAATAGGTAGCTTTTAGGCCTTCATAGGGGGCATTTTACCCTTCCTGAAAATAGTTTTGCCCTTCTCCCTCCCATTGAAAACTATTACAACCTTCATGGTGATATTAGCCACACATTTTTCATAGAAAATAGAAGCTCCACCCTAAAAATTTCAAAACGGTAAGTCTGTTTCAAACAATACCCTGTATGCACGCACATCTACGGGTATCCTAGGTCAAGCCTACCCATTTCATTAGGATGAAACTCTTGCGATTATTTAAAATGCTGCGGTGTCGTACCGCAAGTAAAACTGCTGTGCCTGCACAAATACACTGTGGTTGTGTGTGGATAAACTGTGGGAGTGTTAATCAGGTAACCACTACCATAACCACTACCATATTTCCTTAGAATAGCCAAGGTGAACGATTGTCCCCAGACAATTTCTTTGGTATGGTAAAGGGTCAGGCTATGCCAGAATAACTGACAGTAGAGCTTGAAACATTCTAGGATTTTCTTAATAGAAAGATTTAACGTAGCTTACTTTAATTCAGTATTATATTTAGAAATTCTACAATAGATGTAATGTTATAGTTATACTGCACAGAAATAATCTATATAAAGTGTCATTGGCTTCATATTCCATTAAGTCTTACACTATCAGTTGCCAGGAAGACAATAAGACGTTCAACATTGTCATCAGCTTACCATTGAGCAGAAAATGTCCCAATTGACAAAATTATCCATAGCCAGCAGCGCATTTCCATACCACAAAATCCTGGCAAACGAAGAAGCTGGCTCAATTGGTATCTGCGCCGCTCAATAGCATTTTATTCAACCCAAGACGAAACTCCGGCAGAAGAGAATGCCGAGCCCGAAGTCAGTAGTAGTGAAAAGACACGTCAGCGAATTTCTAATAAATGCGCAACAAACTAGAAGGCGGAGTTTCTTTACTTATTTTGTGGATGGTATACGGTTTGTGACGCCGGGTGACGTACGTTAATTAAGTCTTTCCCGTATATGGTATGTATGCAGGTTCGTTGTTGAGGTGTGGTAGGTATAATATAGGGTGTTACCAAGTTGATTTTATATGCAATCAGCTTTAGTGAACTGCTAATAGTTGATCAAGAAGTCATGGCTACACCCGCGGCCTCATCTTGTGGCGTACACTACGCAGAGTTGGAAAAGATACTATCCCGTGAATTGTGCGACACAAAGATTTGGATCCGACTTGCTCAAAAACTGAGCGAACGTCTAGTCATTTCTAAAGACGTTTGCAAAATCATCACGTCACTCAGTGGTGGGGTGAACTCTCAAGTAATAGCCAGGTACATCCTACGCCACGTGGGGGAGAAGGTTGAGAGCGAGGACCAAGCGCACTCTACATTTATTGAGGTATTGTCTGAACTTAACTTACATTCATTGTGTGCTGAAATTACTTTGTTGAGGTCCTTTACTGGGTCATCACAAACTTGTGATATATTGTCAGCTAAAGATATTCCTCTTTTAAGAACAAAGCTAGCTGAAGTGGCATTTAAATGGAATGAAATAGGTGATGCTTTAAACTTGCCCAGAAATGTAATGAAAGATTGTGAACGCAAAGGCAATAGCATTCTTAAACTCAATGAAGTGATATATGAGTGGGTGATGGGAAACCACGAGCATGCTCTCCAGCCTACACTGAGCAACTTGAATGAGTGTCTTACAGGCCCTTTAGTAGGAGTACATGAAATATCTATTAGTGCTGCCAATGCCCCACTTACTAGGCAATCTCCAGCTGAGTCCAATAATCCAATGAATTTATATATGAAGTATGTGTCAGGTGACTGTGAGGTAAGCGATGGAAAGTCCACATTATTAGAGGTGCGTGCTAGTACAAGTGAGGGTGTGTCCTATCAGTGGATGAAGGATGACGAGTGTCTGAGTGATGGCGAGGATTACTGTGGAACATGTACAGACATACTGGTCATCAAACATGCACACCAGGGAATGGAGGGACAGTACACATGTGCTGTAGAGAGGGGACAAGAGAAACTTGTGAGTCAGGGAACGAAAGTGAAAATTATATACTCTCAAGAAAAAGAGAGTCTCTTGTTGAAGTATGTCTGCCAGAGAGAAGTACCCAAAGATAGCTGGCCTCCAGTTATTACCAACACTTTTACGAACCTTGTTCTTATTAAACAAACTAAAATGCAATCAAACAAGTATTCCTTCACCATACGAGGGAATATAGATGATATTGTTGAGAGTAAAGAGAAAATAGAGTATGAGAAGGTCTTTGGTCAGTATCAGAGTGGATCGCTTGTGTTAGTAGAAGGATGTCCAGGTAGTGGCAAGACCACACTAGTTCACAAGGTAGTCAGAGACTGGGCTGTCATGGAAGGCACTTTGAAGGGAGCAAAGTTAGTTCTTTTAGTTCCTTTAAGACTGCTACAAGTAGTTGGAAGTGACAATAGTTTATCAGATCTTATAGACTGCATTTTTTGCGATTCGGAAATGAGCAGCAGGGTAGCTGCAGAATACAAGAAAAGACAAGGTGAAGGTATGTGTATAGTTCTAGATGGCCTAGATGAATATCGGAGGAGGGATGCAACTAATTCCATAGTCTACCAAATAACACGTAATAGTAGTTTACCCAAGGCTATGATTATAGTAGCATCACGTCCAGTAGCCAGCAACAGATTAAAACTCTCTGATATGTTAATTAAGCACATAGAAGTAATTGGTTTTAATCATGATCAAATACTTCATTTTATCAGCAACTATCCCTTTGAAATGAGAACTTCAACAAATAGTATTGCATCCAAAATAAGATCTCATTTTGATTTGCATCCTAATTTACTTCACATGTGTTATCTTCCAGTACATGCAGCTATGATATGTTACTTGTTCCAAGACTTTAAAGGGAATTTTCCAACCACTGAGTCCGAGGTGTACTTTGAATTTACGAAATCCTTGATTTTGCGAACTCTTTGTCGAACTAGAGAAGATGTTCTCATATGATCATTTGATGACATATCAGGTAATGAAAAAGTGTACTTTAAGAATTTGTGTAGATTAGCATATAAAATGACTATTAAATCAGAGCAAGTTGTAAATCATTCAGAAATGTCATCTGCTTCTCCTGCAGAAGTTACAGACGACTCTTTATTTCTAGGGTTTGTCAATATTGAGCATGCTAGTAACAGGTGTGGTCTACACAAGATATACAGTTTTCTTCATTTGACTTTGCAAGAATATTTAGCAGCAGTTTATATCGCCAGTTTGCCATACACTGGGCAGAGAAAATTAATTAAAAAGTATGCAACCTTAGAAGAACTAACACAAGTATGGCTGTTTTATTTTGGTATTGTAGAAAACACACAAACAGCAATTACAGAAACATTAACTATACTTATAAAAGCTATTGTTTACAAGGCAAAGAGTGATACCTTCTTATATCAGTGTGCATTTGAATCACAGTTAAAGTCTGTCTGTGATGAAGTTTTAAACACAGTGTTAGAAACATCAGAGTTTGGACTATTTTGTAGGTCAGTTAGTCCTATGGACTTTGTTGCCATGGAGTATGTTTTTTCAAAGAGCCTACCAGTGCTTCGAACGTTTTCCATAGAAGATTGCATATTTGACATGCAGTGTGCCTCTAAGTTTGTGAGTTTTGTTAGTTCCAAGTGTGACATGAGCTGTATTAAAGGAGTAACTATTCATGAATGTGATTTAGAATCTCAATGTATCCACAAATTGATTTGCAGCTTAAATCATCACTGTATATGTGAAATATCATTAAGTGAATGTGGTCTAGTATCATCCAGCCTTATGATTCTAGGAAACTTGTTAAAAGACAGTAAAAGCTTACAATCATTGGATATATCTGGCAATAACAATATAGGTTGTGATGGTATGGAAGCATTAGTAGAGGGATTTAGAATTAATAAAACAATTAAAACTCTCAGAGTTTCTCCTAGTGACTTTTCTAACGATCCTTCTATATTAAAAATATTACTGTGTAATAATAAATTGAAAAACTTAGAACTACTTGAATATCACGAGATACAAGATTTGTACAGGTATCAACTTATCTGCCATAGTGCAATGGAAGGTCTACAATGTAACACATCTATTGAAACAGTAGAAATGAATTCAGTTCCTATAGAAGTGAGACCATTTATGTGTATGCTGTGTACCAATACCACAATTACATCCATAGAACTTGTGGATTGTGTGCTTGAGGGAGATTGCGAAATTACGGATCTAAATCAGAATATGTGTTTGCATCGCCTAAATATTCTAGAATCTAAGAATATCACAATTGGTTTTTATTCAGGACTAAAGTTATTGTGTGGACTTGTAGAACTGTATATTTTTGGTGTTGGTTCCAATATATTGAGTTCTAATAGCATCAGTTCACTCTATGCTGGAATTGGGTGCATGAATTTACAGAGCTTAACATTATGTGACTTTATAATTGCTCCAGAGGCAGCAGAAATCCTTGCTAAACTTGTCACCAACAACCAGTCTCTGCAATATGCTCACTTTGATAAACTTTGTTCTGATGGAATCAGAATACTATGTAGCAGCATAAGAAGTTGTAGCCTTGAAAAGTTATCTCTCTCACGTAACAGCATTGGCCCAGAGGCAGGACAATATCTAGCTCATCTGATCAACAATAATTGCCGTATACAAGATGTTTTACTTGACGATAATCAACTCGGTTCAGAAGGTATTGTTGCACTTACTAAAGACATATGTAATTGTTGTGTTAAATCGATGGATATTTCATACAATAATATAGGTCCAGGAGCAGGAGCAGTTCTTGCTGAGCTTATTAATAATAACCAATCAATGAATGTTATAAATCTTAGTAGTAATAAACTTAATTCAGATGATATTATTGCATTATCGACTAACTTGAAGGGTTGCAGTATGGAGAATATTGATCTCTCAGACAATTTCATTTCTTCAGATGCAGGAGAAGCTCTAGTTGACCTTATTACCAATAACAAGATCGAACGCATGAATCTTAGTGGCAATCGACTTGGTTCTCAATGTACAAGAAAACTGGAAGCATACAGACAGAATTGTGATTTTACAATTGATGATTTTGAAAGTGAATCAGATTCATTTGTTAGTAGTGACTCAGACTCAAGCGATTCAGACATTATTGAAGTAGATGAGCAATAACTATTTGAGTTAACATTTACAGTTGCCAGCTCTGATGGACTTTGCACGTAAATCAAACATTATGTATCCATTGAATGTCTGCAAATTGTATTTTAGTCTAACTCCACCAATCATATTGTATGTACCTTGGAACTCAAAGAAGACAAACATCTCTATTGCTATTGCTTCGATCTGTGTTGCCTTCTCTGCTCTTATTTTCAGCATCAATTATAATACTGGGCATTGGTTTCTTTGCTTTGCTTTTTCGTAGAAGATTTGTCAACAACTCTACAAATTTGGCAGTTAAAATCACACAAGTACAGGTAATATGGGAGCATTATGTGGAATAGCTATGGGGTATTTTACAAGTAGCTGAACTGTAGAATGCTGCAAGGTTATTTATACCACTGTTTTGTTTTTCCAAATTAAGAGAGTATATTGTTGTGCTTTAATACGATTCTGTATAATTTAAAGTATTTTTTAGTAAGGATTAATTATAATTTGTCAATTTTTTTCTATGTTGTTTTTCATAAGCACTATCCATAAGATTCTAGATTTAATGATATAGATTCAGCAAATCAAATAAACAAAGTACTCACATCTGTATAAATGCATATTGATTGTTGCATTCCAGTTTTGATTATACATAAAACTTTAGTATTAATACTCTGATTCTAGAAAATTATGTCTTACCATTTGTAAAATTTCAGCTTGTTCAGCATTCTTATGTGTAATTTCCAGATATCAACTGTAAAGCTGATATAGTGCTTGAGTGAACCAAGCTATACAGAATCAACCTGAACTTCCATGTAATCCATGGACTCCATCAATTTGGATCTTCTGTCAGGATGAGTGACCACACTCTCCATGTAGATCGTCCAACCTGTACTTTATATCATATTTCATCAGTGGCTGGTTGGCACAAATATATTCACTTCTGGTGTCATGGACCTTTCGATCCATACCATATGAATATTGTGATGCATACACTTTACCACTACTATGTAATTCATACTCTTATTTCATTCTTTCTAATTCTATTCATACATTGAGCTATATGTTCCCAGTTGTGTACAACTTGCCTAATTCATTTACATGTAAACCCTCTACCTCACACATGCGTGAATGGATTGTGAACAGACTATATCATTGTCAAACACTCCCCTCTCAGTTCAGATTTCCCACATGTTCAATAAGTTCAACCAGATTTGAGAGTGGGTGTGATTTCTTTGGTGATGTGATTTTAGAGGACTCCTACCTGTCAGTCGAGGCTGCAGAACAACTGGGATGCTTCATAAACTATGGGTTGAAGGACTAGGGTCTTCACAAGGTATTCCTAGCTTCAGCAGTTTTGTGCCCCGAGGCGAGCAGGGGTGGCTTTGCCGTTATAGTATTTCTAGCACTCATCAACAAACCACAAAAGGTAACACAGTCTGATTCTGCTAGGTTACTAATTTTCCCAAGACAACTTGCATTGCATATATATGGGATGGCATGGATTGTGGTGGTTCTGAAAGATCATGAATATAATTATATGATAATAAGGTGCTGTAAACATGTTAGTACTTTTTCATACTTTCTTGTAACTCATTTTTTTTTCTTGTTTCTCCATTAAATTAAATCTATTTAATTTGTGATTGCTGGGACTTGGTTGTCTCCTGTCATAATTTGACTAAGCAGTGGGATCTCAGAGGTAACCATTCACTAAGTCCAGAACGTCTGTGGGCCTTTACAACCACACAACTCTTAGCAAGGACGTTTCTTGGTAGGACATGATTGTCCACATTAGTTTCAGTTTTCAGCAGTTTTCATTATCTTACTGTATCCTACGGAATCGAAACTTCTTCGTAACATAATTAAACTTCAATATTGTACAGTATTATGTTAGTTTGTAGTTCGCTGAAGACTTCTACTTTTCAGGTAACTAGAACTGAACAATAGGTAGAATAGAGGAAATTTGTATTAAATGCAATGAAAATTACCAAGAAGTTTTTTCTGCTTAAGGAATGGAACTCAGACATCTGGGTGCATCAAGCAACGTGGGTTTTAGCTAGCTATTATCCTGCTTAGGCAGTCAATATTTTCCACATTTATATTTTATTGGCCAATTATGACCCTATTTGTAGCAGCATTAAAATGGCTTCACAACAACATTGAAATTTTCACAAAGTTGAATTTTTACACAATGTTGCTTATTAATTTTAATTATCACTTGTAATGTTGAGGGTTATTGTTTATTTGAGCATGGAATATAACTTGACACATTCTTGTAGCTCATCATAGAAGGCTGAGGGTGTGGGTTAGAGACAGCCCCCCAAAGTTTTAAAAGGGAAACCTGAGCCACAAATTTTACATATTACCTCTGTAATAAGATGCAGTGAAACAGTCTTGTACATAAAAAAATAATTTTATGCATCTTATGGGGCCATGACTCTTAAGGAGGAAGGAAGGAGATGTGTTAGAAGAGACAAGGGAGCATTGAGTTCTAGAATTAGGGATTAGATAAACAGTAAACATGGAGTAATAGCTCAACAGCATTATTGACATTTGAACGTGGCACTTATTTGTTCTACATATAGCCTAGTTGCTGGACACAGAATGAAGCTTTGTATTTAAACTGTTATCACTTATTCCATTTTAGTCTCATTTGTGTCTTTAATTCGGTCATCACTTCATACAGCACAAGTCAATACAACTGATTATTGAACTGATTCTGTGACTCTTCAGTCATGTTACATATTTATAATTGTCAAATTTGTGTTCAACTACACCACAAGTAAGATTTTGTTTCTAACTTTTTGCTTAGCTTAGTTAAAATATAAATTAGCTTACTCAAATTAATATAGCAGGCACGGGCATTCAAAACTGCTAGAGTTTTATTAAGTTTCACAGGGCCAAATCACACCATTTCCCAGTTGTATACTATGTTGTAAACTATAGTATACAATTTAGTATACAATGTTGTTATACTTGTCATGTTTCCTTTGTATACTCTTGTAGATGAACTAACTT
>WLWI01002470.1_pt1 | contig 15940 bp, 9 predicted proteins | sample 6701501 | NCBI WGS metagenome assembly WLWI01 (sample SAMN12718690, study PRJNA515312) | sponge metagenome | isolation source: marine sponge | host: Mycale hentscheli | place: New Zealand: South Island, Marlborough, Capsize Point | collected 2014-11-01
ACATATACAGATGTCATCATCAGTGAGAATAGTACTAATACTATATATGTACTTAAATACATACATACATACATACATAGTATTTTGTACTATTCTCACTGATGATGTAATCTGTTGAAATGTCTGTATTGTTTCATTGTTATATGCTAGAGATGAAGATAAAATAGTTATGGATAGTGTTCCTAGAAATAGCACATGGTATAAATATATAACATTTTATATGTATGTATGTATGTATGTATGTATGTATTTATGTATGTATGTATGTATTTATGTATGTATGTATGCATGTATTTATGTATGTATGCATGCATGCATGCATGCATGTATGTATGTATGTATGTATGTATGCATGTATGTATGTATGTATGTATGTATGTATGTATGTATGCATGCATGCATGCATGCATGCATGTATGTATGTATGTATTTAGGTAAATATATAATATTAGCAAAAGCCCATGCTCAAAGTCAACTGGGAGCATATGTATGCTACAATAGCATGTACTTCAGTGAATAATTTTAGTCCTTCCTCAAAATAGCTAACATTAATAACTCCATCTTCATAATTATATTATGTAAAATATAATTACAATAACCTGGACACTTTAGATTGCTGATTTTGGATTATCAAGAGATCTGGCTGATGAATCTTATTACGCCTCGTCAGGTGGTTTGATCCCAGTAAAGTGGACTGCCCCAGAGGCTTTGGAGTATAAGAAGTACTCGACATCCAGTGATGTGTGGAGTTATGGGTGTGTCCTCTATGAGATATGGAGTCTGGGACACAAGCCCTTTGAAAACAATAGCAATATAAAGGTTTGAACGTACTTTATCAACAAGATATTCTTATTCTTATTTATAAAGGAAAAATGTGAAGGTCTTGGAAGTCGGGAGTTGTCGTAGCTCAGTGGTTAGAGCACTGGTGGCTGAAGCCAGTGGCCCTGGGTTCGATTCCCGGCGACGACCAAGACTATTCATTTTTTTTCCTTTGCTTTTTTCCAGACCCCTTTAGGTGAGAAAGTTTATATCTAAGTATATTCTTAGAGAACATTGACAGTAATAGTAATAATAATAATAATAACAATAATAAAATAATGATAATGATAAAATAATAATAGTTAGTAGTCTGCTTAATTGGAACAACAGCATTGACCAAAAATCCCCTCATTTGACTACTCCTTTCTGTACTCATTGATATAATTATAATTAGCAAGCACGAAACCACTGAAAAATTACAAAATATTTTGTCACACAGGTACTAAAATTAATCTCCAAAGGTATTCGCCTTCCTCCTCCTACTGGTTGCCCCAGGGCATTGTATGAAGCTATGATAACATGCTGGTAAGATATGACACTATAGGATACCACTATATCTTTGGCTCCTTCAGATATCTAAAAATATTTTTACCTAAGTTTTCTAAGGGCAAGCTGTGATTAAACAGCATGAGTCACACGTACAAGTGGTTCTTACTTCTTTTCTCTTCTTTTAGTCATCCTTTTTTTTCTCCTCTTTTCTCTGCTCTTTGAGTTTGGGACTAGCCACACATATAATTTTGCAACAAGTTTTAAGCAATTACATAAATATCGATAGCAAAATGAGTAACAACACATCAGAAAATTAAATTGATATGAGGTCTGCTTAGTTTTATTTTATTTCATTTTTATGTCGATATTGTTATTATTTCTACACTTATTAGTGTGCCTTATCTTCACTGCAGGCATCCTGATGCAATTAGTCGGCCCACCTTTCAAGACTTAGTCGTCACTCTCTCTGGATCTAATGATCTACTTGAGATCCCAAGCAGCTACTTAGTTACATATCCAGAATTCAAATTACCTGGAGGAAACTTAGAGGTGGGGAGAAATGTCTACAGAGACTTGCAATTTACTTACGTTAATAAATAATGAGCATATGAAGTTACAAAAAATTACATAAGACTTTTTTTTTCTGTTGAAATGTCTACACAGTGTTTTTTATCACAAAGTCATTTTATATATAATATGAGCACAGGCACAAACTTACTTCACAAATATATCATGAATTTCAGTCAATTGTATAGTTTGCATTTCAGTAGCTACTGTAATACTGAGGAACTTGAAATGTATGTGACAAAGGGAGCACTAAATGGAAATTAAATTGAGTTAAGCTACAAACAATAAAAAATATTTGGTCGCCACTAGGAATTGAACCCAGGACCGCTTGTATAGTGCACAAGCACTCCTGGGTTTGATTCCTGGTGGCGACCAAATATTTTTAATTCCGTATTGTTTAAAAAAAAGCCTATGAAAGAGAGAGAATACATCTATGAGCAAAAGAAGGCTGAGAAAGAAATTGGGAAATAAAAAAATAATACCACTTGACTAGATATATGTTTGAGGAAAGCCGGGGGGGGGGGGGGTCAACAGATCACAAAAATATATAGAGAGCAATTTAAATTGATGCTTAATTAGCTTAATTAGATAAATTCTCTTGTACTTTGAGCAATGATAGCACACATGCCTGCAATAGCTAAACAAACCTGCTCTCAAAGATAACCATGTGATGGGAGGGAAAATGTAGAGATTTACTTAGAGCTCACACAAGTGACAAATATTGCAGGTGTTAGCTATATGAAGTCCTAGGAGGAAATGAATGATCTAGGACAGCTGTGTATACCAACATCAAGAATGTTATAGAATGACAAACAAAGTCATTCCGAGGCAATGGAAAAGCTGTTGCACATAGAAACTATCAGGTTTTAGCTAATTATCAGCTAGTAATATTCACATGATGATCCCCCTACAAAAGGCCTGAAATCTTTTAAGGTTAGTTAGTGTATTATTGTGTTGAGTGAGTTTTTAAGCACTTTTTTGCTACTACCAGCTACATCAGTAAATAGCTAGTTGGACGAAAAATCAAAACAAAGCAAATTTAATCGCACTATTGCTTTATTAATTATAATATTATACACATAAGTGTATTTTTCAATACTGTCATTATGTGAAAGTGCTAGTTATTATGTACTTGTACCAAGTCACCAATTAACAAAGCATAAACAAAACTATGGATCCTCCTAATAATGCAATTCAACTCAGTATTTTACAGAGAATATTTCCGTGTGAACCCTTACCATATATAAAACACCCTTACCATATATAAAACACGATTGTGATACTACAATCAGTGTTCATTCTCATATTTGGACTATACTACTATAAATACTACTATACTACGAATAATACAATACAAGTCCATACTGTAAATATGCAGTCATATTCCATTAAACAGCTCATGAGGTGCCCTTGATGCCAGCTCATAACATTGTGATAAAATGAAGTCCGTCCAGATTTGTGTACATTTCTTCATGTGGATAGCCACTCTCCATCAATGTAAGTCCAACAGTTACTCATTGTGTGAATGTCACAAGTTTCATTTAACTGGTTACCTTAAAATTGGAATTAAACATAGTGTATACCTAGTAAAGATAATGACTAAGGCATGAATGAAACACAGGAATATCAAATGTAGACAAACATGCAGTTGACAATAGCTAATCTACTAATTTGCTCTCCTTTGGAAAAAAATTTAACATTGAAAGGTTATATGTGTGACTAAAAAGCAGGTTTGGAACAGAGTGATATCATTCAACTTAGTTTAGTGCTTAATATAAACACAAATGTATAGTTAGAATCAATGTCATTCATGTCACTTTTGATGTATCTCAGATCATAGAGCCACTGGTATGGGTTGTCAGCATTTAGGTTCTGTTGACAAATCTGGCACTCCTGAATACCACTCCGGCTTAATCATCAATGTGGAAGACAAGGCCACGTGTGAAGGCGGCACCATAACAAGTTGGCAGTACTGCTTCAATGTCTTCAACACAACTAGTCCCACAACTAATTACTCCATACTTGTGGCAGCATATCGAATTCAACAATTCAACCAGACATATTATAATTACAGCTTAGTGAATCAAAGCCAAACTTTACTTCAGCATGAAAGTTCAGAAAAGATAAATGAAAATGGCTACACGTGCATCAGCAAAGAATTGAAAGAAAATGAAACGTTTGAAATTCAAGAAGGTGATGTAGTGGGAGCTTGCAATTTGTCTCCTCACCAGCTTATCATGGAACAAGACAGTGACCATGCGCACAGATCCATTATATTGACAGGAAATGACCAACTGTGTCAGTCGGATTATGGTCAACACCTCGTGGGTGAAACATCCTCCTCTAGTCTCTTGTTACAAGCCCGATTCAGACATTCCTCGAACACAGTAGGACTTACTGCTGGTTTAATTGTGTTCTTTATTGTTATCACCATGGCAGCTATCACTGGCTCTTTATTGGTTGCTTTCTACTGCTACTTCAAAATAAAGCACACTGCCAGCAAGAAACGTGGTTTCAAAGAGTATCTGTTAAACTTTACTCCCTACAAAAAGCAGAATAACCAATTTAGTAAGTTGATAGTTATTCTTAGTAGGACTTTCTTGATTCAGTTAAAAATAATTATCATGTTGGTAGTATATTCCTCCGTTTCTGACATTTTGACTCCTAGAAAATGTTAGCTAAGTTAAGTTTAAAATATAGCTAGCTTGGGTGTGGGTACAGAAAATACTGCCATATGAGTTCTCATGCGACAAATAGAAAGATTTTATGCATATCAATTGTACTTACAATCAAGGGGGGGTTACAAAATTGACCACACCCAAGCCACACCCATTTTATTTAGACCACACTCATTATGACGAAAATGTATATTAAGATGTACAACTGTTTGAAGCAGCAAACCTGCACACTGTCTTGATTTCTGCAAGGATACTTAATTGTTTACAACAGTGTCAAGAAGATGTGAATTAAAGCCAAGCAGTTAGCAATCCTGTAGTTATGAGTAGATCAGGATAGTTGTTCAAACTCAATATGAGCAAGAACAATGTACCTAGCACATTCTTCTGGAGCAACTTCCAACCATCTGGATTTTTCCAGTGATGAAATTCTTTATCAAGAATACTAATTGGGAAAGTCATCAGAATAGAAGCTAATAGTGCTTCCAATATTATTACATACTTTATCCACACAATTACTAAGGTTTTATATTCTAGCTGATCAACTGAGCTCAAGCATGACTTCAATCATTTTATCAGTCATACGATACTGGTGGTATTGGTGCCTCTGTTAACTCATGTTATGTAAGAGTTGAAAATAATATATCTATTACTGTTTATTTTGTGCGATTTTATCAGATCTCAACTCACAGCTATCTTTTTGATAAAAACCATGAATACCTACAGTGCCTTTTCATTCTCAACTTTATCTACTTTAACTTAAAAAATCCAGTGCTGAGACAAGCACACTGGAAGTATGCTTATCTTGGCACCAGATGCTGTGGGGAGCATAATGATAGTCAATAGAACACTTAAATGATAGCAGAGCTGCTTTTAATATCATCAATATGAAAGGGGGTTACACTCCCCTGACTTAGCTATATTGATAACAGTAACAATAACCTAGTTAAGCGTTCATTGTTTAAAAAAATATATTCTTGCTACATTGTAACATTCAGCTGATTCAAGTAGACAGCCATTTATGTTCCTGAAATCATTATTATACAGCATTGGACAGAAAGCCAGTGAAATATAAGCCAGCTACTGCTACCATGAGTAGACAAGCAGGCACAGCAGATAGCGGACTATATGCCACATATCTTGAACAGCTATACGAATCACCAGTCAATAATCCTGGGGATAGGTATGAAATGGTAGGTGTCATATACCAATAATAATGTTATAACCATTGCATAAATAAGTTAAATAGTCGAATAGCACAGATATTACTGTAGGATAATGCAGCCAACAATGGAGAGTATGAAACCCCAGCAGCCAATGAAAACGCCTTGTATCATCAGCTGACAACTTTCTCAGTAAATTTTATTGATCCAGATCAAATCAGGTTTGTATATCTAAACTATTCAGAGAATTAATGCAGGTTGAATCCATCCTAACATTGTGCATAATATGCACATTGTTAGGAATTATAATATTACAATATTATTATAATTCTTGTGAGCTGTGTAAATTTTGTCGCATGACTGAAAAACGGACTAAGTATCCTCAATTGATATAAACAAGCCAAAAATACTATCTAAATATTTTTTCTCCTTTCAAATAAAGAAATTATTAACTTAAATGAGCACTGTCATGATAATAATACATATTTTGTATGGATATATTTCATGAACATATTTCCTAATGTATTGTTTGCTGTTTTTTTTAAGAATGTTAGAATATACGTATTATTTCATTTTTACTCCGCAAAACAGATAGCTACTAAATAATATTTATTGTAACTTCCGTAGTAGTATCTGTAATAATAGTACAACAGTTAAACTATTATTACAGATACTATGAATGTTAAAGTAAATATTATTTAATACCAACATATGTATTCTTATTAATTACTCTAGTGTATTACTATATATATATATATATATATCTTTCTTTTCTCTCTCAGGGTAGTTCGTTATATTGGATCAGGTGAGTTTGGCAACATAAGGCAAGGAGTGTTCCAATTGGGTGCTAAGAGAGTGGACGTAGCTCTGAAAACTCTCAAAGATACATCAAGTATAAATAAGAAAGTGAAATTTCTTCAAGAAGCAGCAATTATGGCTCAGTTTAACCACCCTAATGTCATAGCCCTTCATGGACTTGTGAATTATGATCAAGTAAGCAGCTTAGCTACCAACTCACCTATCCCCTTACACTCAACTCCTTCAAACTCTCTCCCATCCCCTCCAAATAACTCCCCCACAAACTTACCATCTATAGGCCGTGCATCTGAACTCTGTAGTGGCTAAAAGTGTATTTAGGCTATATCAGTTAAATTTATTCAGGCTGTAAGCAAGATAATTTTAAAATGTCATAGTAATTAATACATTATTCATTTGAAAGAGGAGGATATCGCAAGTCTGCTGGCTTAGTATTTCCATTAGTGACGCAGTCACACAAATTCCTGTTTACCTTAATGTATTTCCTTTTGAGCAACTGTTATTGGACATACATAGTTCAGTGCACAATAAAATGTCATTATTACATTGATGAACCATTGATAATTTATATTGTGACCTCTTTCATGTTGTACAACTACTTTTGGTCATCTTTCTGTTCCATCAGACAATTCTAGTTATTGAATATGCTGATAATGGAGACTTGCTATCTTTTCTGCAAAAAGAGAAATTGAGGTGAGTTGGAAGTGTTTACTTGCACTACTTTTTATAAAAACAATGATGCAGGATGTCAATTGAACGTCTTCAAGTGCTCTGCCTGAAATTCAGTCGAGAAGTGGCCCATGGAATGCTGTACTTATCGCGTAGAGGGTACATTCACCGCGACTTGGCTGCTAGAAATGTAGTCTTAGCTGGCCATATATGTAAGGTAGGTAGCCATTACACCTTAAGTAATGTAGGGATAAAGTGGTAATTGTAATAAGTCAAGGTACAAAGTATTAAATCCCTGATACGCACCAAGTATGAATATTTATCTATGTCAAATCAAGATGATATAATGTGGGATGTTTAAGGTATGAATAATGCTAACAGAAATTAAGAGCATAATAATTGTTACAACAGTGAAACAGAATGTTTCATTTATATAATATTGCTACTCACCCTTGATTGCCATGGCAAAATTAATGGCAACTATAGTAACATGATGAAATGTCACAGACTTATATTCTCTAGATAACTGATTTTGGATTGTCAAGGGAACTGCCAACAGATGACATCTACTACAAGTCCTCAGGTGGCCTCATTCCACTGAAATGGACAGCTCTTGAAGCCCTGCTGAAGAGAAAGTATTCCACAGCCAGTGATGTGTGGAGCTATGGGTGTGTCCTCTATGAGATATGGAGTCTGGGACACAAGCCTTTTGAAGATTTAGCAAATGAAAATGTAAAAAATATTGAAGGATACATCGGTTTGATATAACAAAACAAATTCAAAATGATCTTGTTTGTTTGTTCTTCATAGCTATATATAATATATATAGCTATAGGAAGTGTATACAGATGCTGAATATAACAAAATGAACAAAGCTTTCATTTCAATTGTAGGTGATGAAATTCCTCAAGTATGGATACAGGCTGGCTCCACCTCCAGGATGTCCTCTGATTATGTATAAAATTATGATAGACTCATGGTAAGTGCAACACCACAGGCAAGATAATTATAAAGTAGTTTGAATAGCTACAGAAAAATGAAACACTAAATGTGAAGACCCTCAGTGCTACTATACACTAGCTAGCTATTAAATCATTTCTCAGACCAATCAGACATCGAAATATCTGTCCAATGAACATGGTAGATCAGGTGTAAATGCTGTCTGAGAAGCTAATCCTATGTACTTTCAACATTAAACTTCAATTGAAACTCTAAATTCACTTTTCAGGATAAAGCATAACTAACACATACTGCAAGAAGTTATCCACTCATGTAATTACAACATGACGAAAGGGGTTTTAGCTACTAAAGCAACACAGAGCTGATAGCGTCATGTTTTTTTAATAAGCCCAAAGTTCAACAAAAACATCTTCCTACACCACTGAAACAGACAGGACAAACACTATAACTCTATCATGCATGCACGCTGAGTGTTTAATTAAAAGTAAATCTCTCTCTTGTATTTGTTTGTACATGAAGAAATATAAAATACTAGTAATAATACTGTTAGTTGTTGCTGTTTTGTGGTTGTAGTCATAAATACTATCCCTACTCTTGCTAGTATTGTTGCTGTTCTTATTTCCATATTAAATAGGAATCCTAATCCAGAAAATCGACCAACCTTCTGCGACGTGGCCATTGCTCTAAACCAAACGGATTCTTTCCTTATGAATGTCCCCCAAGAAGATCTGACAGGTCGTGCTGGTGAACTTGGGGCTCCTCTTAGTGAAGCCATAGAAATGTATTTACCATTACAGAAAAGTTACTTAAATTGATTTTTTTATGCCATAAAATCACATCAAACTCAATTTACCTTTAATATTACTTCTTACACATTTTTATATATTGAATATAGCAACTATATAAAACAACTAAAAAAGGAAGAAAGAAAGGCGTGTATACTGGTGCAGTATAGTTAGTACTGTTCTATTAGAATGACAGTATACCTTTCACAGTCTTTCACGAGCGACAGACTTAGCCTCAACCATTCTGTTTTGCTATGACTTCGTTTTGTTTAAAGAATGCATTGAAAGTCTGGCTACGCGAGACTAGGTAAAGGGAATTGCCCTCTGAGCAAATGGTGGAAACGCTCGTAGCGACATCAATTTAATTTCTTCCATTCTTTATACCACCCTGATAAGAGAACAGGCTGCGCCAGACAAAGGAGAAACAAAAAGACAGCAGACTGGCTTAATTAGTCAATCAAGCTCACCCCTATTTACGAAGATTCGCCGGTTGTGATAAGATAAGAAGGATTTGAATTCTCGACCGTAGTTGTGCATGCGCCCGACTAGTGCTGGGCGACTCACCGCGGACCCACCGGTTATATGTAGCGTCGACTGAAGCGTCAAAACAAAGCAAGTTTGCTTTATTCACTCCAAAACGCCATTAAGCAGCACACTAAATATTTTTACCACCCTTCCAGTAGATGGTTATCAACTGGAGAGGATAGGTTGGATCTAATTTTGGTTTCAAACTTATGATGACTATTATTACTACTGAAATATAGCATGTGCAGATATAAATTTTAGTATGTTGTATTATTGATGACGACATGAAAATGAAATATATCTGAATTCAGGATGTGCATTGATAATTATTTGTATTACTTATTTTAACAGAATATTGTACTGCTATGTGAAAGGCATGAATATCTAATATGAAGGAACTGCTTGCATTAGCTGGTATAATCATTTTGGCAAATAAAAGTGAGTTGCAATCAACAATAGCATCATCCATCAATTATAGAAAGTATTTACACACAGTATTCAGCATACTCCACAATTATAACAAGGAGTATTCTATGCAAAATACAGGTTTTTTCCATTCAATTACTCCAAAATAATGTCACCATTACCAGTACCAGATATAATAATGTGTGTTCTCTATAACATACAGGCTATTCCATTCGATTACTCCTTAATAATGTCACCACTACCAATACCAGATTCTGCATAGGAGATCGAATAACTGTTTTATGTACCATTGATGACAATATATACCAGTGGAACATAGACTTCCCAGACAGTTCTAAGAACAGTGAAACAATATCTACTGGTCAAGGCACAGTCATGAGTGGGCCTTTCACATTTTATACAGTCAACAATCCTTTTTCAGGAAATTTGGCATATTTGGAGGTAGTAGCTTATCGGAATTTAGATAATACCATTTCTTGCGAAGGTAGAGAAAAAAATATTGGGCAGAGTCAAGCTGTGACAATAAATATAGCTCGTAAGTGACACCAAATATACAGGTATTGCCACAATATGTAGCATAATTTATAGGAAATTTTTGTTATGTTATGTCAATGCAGAATTCAAAATACAGTACAATTGGTCTGATAGGGTCAGACCCTTTACCCAACTGCTAAGTGGAAAAGGGTTTTGGACTGTGTATTTGTGTTTGTTGCCATGGAATCTAATTAGTAGGGTAAAGGGTCTCACCCTATGAGAATAAGACTCACTATTACAAGAATTGTTTGAAACACAATTCGCTAAGTTTTTGTATGTTAAAATGCCAATGTCATATTCTATTAATACTGGTCAAATTAATAATATGTAGCTACTAACTTAAGCAAAAAAGTTTAACTCTATAACCACAGCTTTCACCTTTGTTTAGTTTTGTTGTTGTTGTTGTAGTTTTTGTTTTTTGCTGGGTTTTTTTTTTTTCACAATCCACTTCAATTTGTTTAGCTACAGATAATTAATGAACTTTCTCATAGTATTTAGGTGTTGTTGTTGTTGTTTTTTCATCTCAAGGGAGAATTAATCATATGTATGTGGTTAAACAGTATTTATACTCAGTGTAATGAGTCTTTATTAAAACATAATCCTTAGGCAGAGGATTTTGAGGATGGCTATACAGTACAGTATGTCATGGTAAGCATTTCTAATATTGCTTCATTGTTCCAAATAAAGTAAATCAAGTCCTGAACGCTACAATATTCAGCTTAAAAATGTAGAAACTTAGACTGAAGTAAAGAATTAGATGGAGTGTCAGGAGACAATTAGTTAAAAAGGAAGCAAAAGTTCTGCTAAACCACACTTAGCATCACTTTGATGTACTACTATCTACTAAGAAAGTAATATTCATTGATTAACATTCAATATGCAGGCATATTATAATTTACTTAATTGAAGTATGATTAGATTTATACCAAAAGTTGCTGCTGCTCAAATAATTTAAGTCCTCTGTACCATCTAAACTTGAAGTTGATTTTTCTTTTATGATGGTGAATTGTATTTTATTCTCTATGATGTCGACACAGAAAAATCAACTAGGCCAAGTATCTCAGCTGGACCTACCTCAACACTAAATTCCATTATACTCATGGTAGCACCTGGTGATGTGTGCGTGAATGACTACAGAGTGACAATCGTAGAAAGTGGCAGGAAAAGGATATCAAACGGTTTGAGAGTTGTCGGTTCTGAAAGAGTCATGAAGGATGTTAAACAACTTTTCCCAAGATTGGACGTAAATCTGTGCAAATATGTGTACTATCTTACCCTTTCCTCCGCAGACAATCAGTATAAGACTGATGCAATCCAAGTCAATGTAAACTATGCCAGTAAGTTGTCTTTGGTTGTTGTTTTTGTTGTTATTTCATTTTATTAAAGTTAAGTCTGCTATGAAGAAGTGAGTTATTGAAGAAAATCACTTTCCCTTAGATTTTGGTGGCATCGAAAACTTCACAATAGATGAGGATAGTGTACATTGGAGATTGCCAGAGGTTGTGGAAAGTAAGAGCTGCTTTGATGGTTACCAATACACTCTTCAAATGTCAGGCCATTCTGGAACTCTTCCTTCAGGAAACACTCACTCCAAAGAGGCAATCTCAGGACATATCAGTAGTCCATGTAAGGCGGATCAGCTCTCAGTGGTACCCATCAGCGCAGCCACTCAACAGCCACTTCTAAACAATGGAGCATCTGGAACCATTATAACAGGCAAGTTTAGAGTTATGTAGTTTGTCAACTCCTTTGTTAGTTTGTGTTGTTTTTTTGTTTATTTGTTTTATCATTTAAGTCATACTATTTGTACACTTAATATTCAAAAAATTTGTCCATTTATGCGACAGAAAGATTATATTACATTGATAATTACATGGGGCTCCTGGCAATAAAAAAACATTGCAGAGTTCAGTTACACACTATGTTGTGGTCCTACATTGAGCTATACTTACCTTAATCTTAATTTTCTGCTTACCTGAGGTTACTTTAATATTATATATTAAAAGTTCTTATGAAGTTATCAGTATGTGCAAGCACTGCGACCACATGAACGATAGACACTTTCAAGATAAAATCTTTAAAAAATTGTTCATTCTGTTCAGGATATCATGGCACTGAACAAATAAATAGTTACGTGTTTCACATAAAGCTGATAGATGTGTAAAACAACTACAGACATTAACTGATTAGTTTAATTTGGTTAATATGATCAAAAGTATTATCTTAACATTATCTAGGCTGCCATATTAATAATTTACCAGAACACTGCCTAGCCTTAAAAAAATGAAGGAAAAGTAAATTGTCATGACAACTTTGTAGACTCTATTGAAATACAATTCAAGGATGGCTTATACACATAATGGATTAATTTAGACTAACAATATTCGTACAAGTCCATATCTATGTACACATAGGCTGTGTCGGTTCCACATGTTAGACTAATGACTAATAATATACACATTTGCCATGTCTACTGAGTTAATCAAGTATGATTCACCTCATGAAAGCACCAATATGATTCAATATGAAAAACTTCCATTATTTCAGTTCAATATGCTAACGTAGAACTGATAAGTAAAAGAATAAAACTGGGGAGAGGGAAGAAGATATGCTATAATGGTATCCATTTATTAACTTAGATGATGCCTTTGCAAGTATTCCCAAGATTGAGGCTACAACTAACAAAATGAGTTTGGAATTACGGTTTGGCTTGCAGGATTGCCCAGATACTAAAATCGTAGCATCAATCAGTGACGTGAACGGTGTCGTGAATGAGGTGCTAATACCTACTGATCAACTGAAATTTGAGTTCACGAACCTGAAGCCCAACATATCTTATATATGCTCATTCACGATCAGCAATAGGTTATTGGGGACTTTATACTCACAAGATATGCCTTGCCCAACTAGTAAGCTACATGGAATATCATTCATATGCTTTTTGACATTAATAATAATAATAACAATAATAAAAATAATAATAATAATAATAATAATAATAATAATAGTAGTAGTAGTAGTAGTAATAATAATAATAATAATGATATTAATAATAATAATAATTATTATTATTATTATTATTATTATTATAAATAATTAAAGACTTTTTAGAGTAAAACTAAATATTTTAGCAACAAATTGTATTAATTTTATTATACCGCTTTTGATAATGTTGTTTTATATTAGGAAAAGAACTTTCAGGCAAGATGAGTGAGTATGAACAGAATTTTCTTGTCCTACTTACCACCATTGTCTTTAATATTTTGTGAGTACTTGTCATTCAGTCATCCCAGACATCATTAGTGTATTGGCTACATTTGACTATTTGCATATTTTCATTCTTACCAATAATATAAATTAAAGATACTAAAGAGATAGAGATGATGATGTAAAGACGGCTAGATATAATGACTGCCTGCCTAGCAGAAGCAGGGAAATGTGTGGCTGAATAGCGCTAATTAGAAATCTTCGAATTTCAAAGCTCGTAAAAGTAGTACTGTGGCACAGAGTGGGTAAAGGGTCGCAGAAATTATTCTTTTGGCGTCCAAGCTGCCGTCGCTCCTGGTCGAGATAGTGTGAGCAATGAGGCGGCAAAACCTTCTTCGCGCGGACCGAGAACCCCAATGGGACCAGTACGTATAATATAAGTTAAAGTCATTATTAATATTCATTGCATAACTTTGGTGCCAGCCAAATTGTGTATAAAAACTTAAATAACTGCTGACGAATTCGACTCGTCGGGCCTTCTTTGACGTCTTTACGTTCAAAAGTTCGCTATTTCAATTTTTTTTTAATTACTGAAGGAGACCTGACGGAGTGGAACGTCTGAGAATAGTATAGCTATGACTATTGACTGTGCGTTTTTTAGTTTAATTTTTTTATTTATTACAGGAGTAGTACAGAACGGGATAATATGAGACCTTAGGTTTTGTAATATCTCTTAAAATGGCATTTCTATTAAATATAGCCATAATTTTGGCTCTCATTATTTATGGTAAGTTAACTTCATTATATTTATAATGTACAAATATTAATTGAAAAAAGTTTCAATATAAATAACTATTTGTTGTTTCCATCATTATAATGAGTATTAATTTTCTCGTTCTAACAGCCAATATTGTTAATCAAAACTTGGGTTAAGTTTTAATTTAAAATATTGGCTGTTAGAACGAGAAAATTTGCTTATTATCATTATTATTGTTATTACTATTAACTATTATCATCATCATCATCATCATCATTGTTACCATTATCATTATCATTATTATTATAGGGGCTTCAGTAGAGGTTCTGATAGATGGTCAACCCACCAGCAACATACGATTTTGTGTTGGTGACAATGTAACCTTTGTATGCACAATTGTAGACAGTGTTCACCAATGGGTCATTGATTCTCCCTTTTTGAGCAACAGAAATGGATTTATAGTATTAAACAGTACAAAGACAGAGCAAAGAGGCCCGTTTACCATCAGAGTTGAAGATCATGAACTTTACGGAAGAATCAGCTCCGTTAACGTAATTATTTATGAAAACTTTGGTAATTCCATTGGGTGTTTTGGAGTAGGGACTAACGTCCAACAGTCAATATATATAGATGCTCAGGGTAAGTCAAGGATGATCATCAAGTATATTATACTGCAATGTATAGTAATACATACATAATTTTATTAATGCATTTCTCGATAATTTCTGAATGAATTATGTTATGTATGCCCTTCCCCTACCTATAGCAATATTCCTTGTTTATATAGTCAATAACTTAAGAGTTTCTGTTAAAAAGGACTTCTGCAATATGTTGAACCATCTGCCTGAGTTTAATTACAGAGAGTAACACTAAAACATATTGTTATTCTCTATTTGCTAGGTCTTCCTTCCCCTCCTAAAATATTTGCCAAGTCAGATGAAAATTACGAAACATTTAACTTGACAATAAACCCACCAGAAATCGCAAAATTTTGCGTATCTCAGTACAATATAAACCTCACAGACAATGCCAATAATTTTTACAATGGATTCATACATGTTGAGAATCCACAAGAGAGCATCGTTGTTGTCGATATCAAAACGATCATTGGAAATGTCGCTCTGGATATATGCAGGTTAAGGTACAGTTTTCAAGTGGCTGCAAACAATGGCAGAACAACTCCACCAACTGCACCATATGTGGATTTTACTAGTATGTTGTTTGTTTTATATTTCTACATGTATATGCCACTAAGACATTATTTTATTATTATTATTCATTTAATACCAGAGAATATTACGAGTCTGTTAGCTGAGTGCTACAGGCACAGATGTAGTGCAGCCAATCAGAGGTTGAGTGATGGTATTTACTTAATTATTTGTGCACAAAGCACAATGACAATACTATAACCACAAGGGGAGGAGGGAGAGGGGGGGGGGGGGGGGGGGGGCACAACAACAAAAGAGAAAAGAAGAAAAAAAAGGGTTTGTTGGGAAACTTGATGTTGTATTAATTATGCTATTTGGAAGACAAACATCTAGACCAGCG
>WLWI01002471.1_pt1 | contig 15935 bp, 12 predicted proteins | sample 6701501 | NCBI WGS metagenome assembly WLWI01 (sample SAMN12718690, study PRJNA515312) | sponge metagenome | isolation source: marine sponge | host: Mycale hentscheli | place: New Zealand: South Island, Marlborough, Capsize Point | collected 2014-11-01
CTATGTATTGTCTAGTTTAATGATTGTTTCTAAATAGTTCGGTTTTGCTATGGTTATTAATATGTCCTAATCTTTTAAGGCACTCCGTTATGTATTACTAAATAAACCTAAATCAACAACCATTAAATTGTTATAAAAAATAGCATACATTTTACATTTATTTCGTACAGTAATGCTTTTATAATTAATAGATTACAAAAAGGCTTGTGGATGGGTTGTTATTCAGAACCCACAGCAGGGTGTGGGAATAATGCTGCACTCAGCCACACCCATTTTAAAGCCCACCTTACCTTGATGCACAAGCCTATATGAAAGTGTGTATACTTCAAAGTCACATGATCAGTGTTTGATCGCATGCATGATTGCTTCTCATAGAATTCTGATTCAACTTTAGCTATTATACTATTAAATTTGTATTTATTAGTAAGGGCTCGGTACATGTATATATTTATTCAGCCTGTGTTTATGGAGATCCACACATAGTCACCCTCGATGGCCACAAGTACACATTCAACGGGAAAGGAGAGTTTATTTTAATTCAAACTTCCACAAACATCTTTGCCCTCCAAGGGAGAATGGAGCAAGTGCTGGATCCAGAAGGGAATGCCTCACCAGGGACAGTCTTCACGGCCATTGTGGCAAGTCAAATTCCATCTAACACAACTGTGCAGTTTGAAGTAGGCACCACTGATAAACCCCTACTTGTGTTAGTATATGGAGAGGAAGCAGTCTTTGACAATGTAGCAGTATTGGAATATGATAATGTAGTTTTGTTGGACAAAGGCAACAACACTGTCCAGGCATTGTTTTCTAGTGGTGCTAATGTTGAAATTAGCGTATTGAATGGAATCATTAATGTAATGCTGGTAGCTTTGCCAGCGTCAATGAAAAAGACTACCAGAGGTCTTATGGGATCGTACAACGATATTATATCAGATGATCTGTTGCCTAGAGATGGCGGGAAAGCTCTTCTCTTGGATTCTGACTTACAGACTATTCACGATGTCTTTGGAATGACATGTTAGTTCTAGTTTGATACAATTTGTTTTATCGAGTAAATGTTTGCTTGTTTTAAATTTTACATAGGGATTATAAACAATAGCAATGAAAGCCTGTTTACATATCAGACAGGACGAGATTGGATGGCGTACTACTTCCCTGACTTTGTGCCAATGTTCGCACCAAGTTTCACTGACGATTCGCTGCAGGAGGAAGCTAAGTCTGTCTGTGGAAATGATACTTTTTGCCTCTTTGATATTGCAGCAACTAAGAGAGTAGAAATTGGAGCTGCCACTATGGTGGGGCAGGAAATGCTAAATACTATCATGGAGATGTCTAAACCAAGTAAGGGGACTGTTTAGTAATAGTAAGAAAATGATTTCAAGCTTAACTGCTGCACGTTATAGTTGATCTATCAACTTCAAACTTTATGGGAGAAAGCAATAGGAATCCTAGGCTTTCTAGCTTAGCAAACTCATTAAGAAATTTTATTTACACTTCAAATCACAGCATGTTCAATTTTGACACTAATGTATCAATATCTGCACTTTTTTTTTTTACTCTTTATGACTTCCATTCTTTTAGTATCCATGTTAATGAGCCAAATTCCTTCTCTATCTTTTTAAATTAACTATAGCATAATCTTCAATTCAAATTTCTTCTCTTGTGGTTGTTTTGTTATTGTACATTCGTTCATGCGGTTGTATGTAATATTGCATTTAGAATTGAGGAAATTTATGTGACCAGTGTTTATGGCATATAGTTGTCTGTAGTCCTGTATGTGAGAATGGAGTGTGTCTTGAAAACAACACTTGTTCCTGCGACGATGGCTACACTGGTGACAGATGCAGCAAACAAGGTCTGGTGATAGAGAGACAGGCAATGTATTTTAAGTAATAATCACTTATTTGCATTTATACTTATCATAATATCAGTACTTGAAGTTTGTGACAGCAACCCATGCCTGAACAACGGGAATTGCACCAAATTGGCATCATCCATTTACTGTAGATGTACGTCAGAGTTTATGGGAAGCATTTGTCAGACTAAAGGTAATATGGGGCATCAGTTTAATAAACGGTAGTCTCAACGCTAAATACTTCATTTCTTGTTTATTGTTTAGTGCCTCCATTTACAACTCATTTGATTAATGGAAGTCCTCGAATAAAGGGAAGAAATGTCAACGTCGAGTTTTCGTCCAGCAAATCAGCAAGTTATAAATGTGCATTAAATGGAATAAGCGTACCATGTGAGTTCTCACAGTTGGCAAGAATTATTTACTGTCAAAACTGTTCTAAAAATGATTGAATTTTACCGAGAATGTTCCATTTTTTCTGAGAATTTTTGGCATGTACATTATGGACTGTATACACAAACACAGCAGAGCCAATGAATGTGTTTAGCTATTTAATATAATATTGCAAATAAATATTATATAAATATATAATATATTATGTATGTATATAGATGTGTATGTGGGTGTAAAATTAACATAATTAACAATTGGTATCACAATTATGAAAGCTCTACTCTGTCTATATTTTACATCTGATTGTATTTTTCAACAAAATTTACCTCCCCAGCTATTATAAGAAAGAAGCTAAAACAAACAATATTGAGTTAAATGTATTACTGCAGTAGCTATGCTGGACCCATTGTGTCATAGAATCTAAATAATGTATACAAGCCAATTCACAATTATACAGTTTGAAAGACTCCAATGTAATCTGGGATGGCTGCAATTAACTGTATAAACCCCTGTATCATATTCAATAATGTATCTTCTTTTTGTTGTTGTTGTTATTGTTGTTGTTGTTGTTGTTGTTGTTGTTTCAGGTTCATTTGGGGGCATAGTACTAGTTGGACTTTTAGATGGTGTTCATAACTTAAGAATCATATCAAAAACAAAAGATGGGCAGAGATATGTGTTACGTCGAAAAATATATATTGGTATGTTAACCATTTTATTTAACCCATCCTAGTTCATCAAGTGAGCTTGTAAGCAAGAACTTTCACTTTTTTTAATAATTCAAATATTTGCAAACTAAAGCTGCGAATAGGAGTTTCAGTTAGCTACACTGACAGAATATGTCTGATGCACACAGCTTGTGGAGAGTTGTACTCTCTAATAATATGATAGCGTTGACTGCTACCTGTTCCACTCGCAGACCTTGCTAGTGTTCGTTGTGCCCAAGGGCTAGTAACCTTAAACAGTCACAGTGCCTATTCCGGCCCCACCCTGCTCTATATAAAAATATAATTTTAAAAATTGGAGAAAAAAATTATCCTCTATGTGTAGCAAAAATATTTTTATAAGCTACTAGCTAACTGTATTACATAGATTCAGGTTGTTTAAGCTACAACTAGCACATTTTTGCACGTGGACACACTCTCTCAAGTATATATGTCATGTTGTGCCCCTCCCCCTTAATTGATTAATAATTCCTACACCTATGATACGTGTATAGTAAGTTAATTATTTTATTCTTGCAGGAGAGTGTGTGATTCAGCTTATCAATGACGGACTGACTGTCAGTGGTAATGGAATAGTTGCTGAGTTCACTGGCTCACCAGAGGTTGAGTCCTTCTCCTGCAGACTGGATGGTGAATTGCTAACTACGTCTTGTCGTAGCCCACTGAGACTCCACAACCTCCATCCTGGGGATCACAAGTTGGCTATTCTACCAACAAGTTGTGCTGGAAAAGCTAACATTATGAAGTTTTCTGTTTAACTACTCATACTCATTTTGACTTGGTTATTTCGTCGTTTTTGTTGTTGTTGTTGCTGCTTAGCTTTATAGATGTACAGAACATTATATAGAGTGTAGTAACTTGACTACCTTCAAATATGCTTTTATACATTAGATTGAATGATTTTTATTAATTTTGAATGCATTGGCTAGCATGTGTTTTCTGAAACTTTTTTATGTAGACTATAATTTTTGACAAGTGCTATAATTATTTTTTAGGGGGTGAGGAGGTAGTGGGGCAGATTGTGACACGATTGATCAAATGGTGATACAAGCATCAAACTTTGCATGTAAATTTACTTTGGGTCATTAATTGGGAAAATAGCGTTAGCCATGTAAAAATTCAAAATGGCTGCCGTTCAAGATGGCCGCCAATTTTATGCATCGACCTGGATATGTTTTTGATGTTCAAAACTTGTCAATAATAACAAAAAACTAAACAAAACTTTAATAGTGACTACGATAATGATTGTATCAGTCCAGGCATGTGCAACTGCACAGTGCTGTACAAGGAAGGTTGAAACGATAACATTTGCAGTTTCCACGACATTCCATCTTACATCCACACTTAGTCAGTTCTTGGCAACTTGTTGCAATAGGTGGAAGTGTAGTCCAGCAGGTCTTCCAAATGTTAGATTCTTTCGTCCACCCCCAATCTGCAGGACTTAGAGTTTCAGGCTGGCACACTGTTGCTTGGCTCCATATACATTTTGCTTGGTAAGCAGAACGCTTCAAATGTTGCATAAGGGCAGCTCGAGTGGGTGGGATTGATTTATAAGATCTCTGCTTACGAGCGAAGAGCTCCAATCGTGCATCATCCACACATTTAGCAGTACTGCTGTTCGAGAGACACCATAATATCTCTGAGGTGATTTGGAAGCCATCGTGCGTAGTGGATATTGTTGTTGGCAAAGAAGTAAGGTATAATTCAGACAATGCATCTTTGTGCAACACAAAATTTGCTTCCCTAAATGATTGTATCAGTGCCAAAATAATCAGCTCCATTGAAAGAATAAGGTACCAGAACTGAAATTGAGAGCTCTGAAGTTTGCGTAGCTCACACCAGTCTTCAAAATTGATTACTTGGTTGGAGTTCTCAATTGCCTCATTGCAGTAATCAGAGTATGCTCTCTTCATAAGCCTATACAGACTGGCTGCTGTTATTTGATGTGCTTGACGTGTTCTTGTGACGCTTGAAGCTGTCAAGAAAGACTCCGCAGTACCAAATAGGCCACACCTGCATCAGTGAGTGCACTTGTCCATCCACTACCTTTAAGGAGGCTTCCAATTGAACTCAATGCAGCCATCTCTATGTGTAAGCCTCCAAACATCAGCACGAACTTGTCTTCACCATATTTCTCTGGCCAGTGTCACTGTATCTGCTTGGCTAGTGCATAGAGTGGCTGATCTGCACCGATGAAGGGGTTTGTCCTGGATTCAAGAATGCCACTGTGTCTCTGACCTTGTCCATCACATGCTTTATAGTGGCAACAGAATGAGCTTGATCAAGAAGCAGAGGCAGCAATGCTATGATGCTGACTTCAAATGCTTTGCTTCTCTTCTGTGCCGCATGGTGGGCTGACACACTGAGAGCATCATCTACTTCTTCAGAGAGGGTCATCTTCTCAAGCCATTCATACTCATTTTTCACACATTGCCTTAGCAAGCCAGGGCCTTTGAAATACAAACTTGGGACTGTGGCTTGTGGAGGATCAGGGTTCTTCTTTGTGAAATACGCTGGTGGTATGTTGGTATAATATTCAGGCAACATTTTGACCAGTCAGTCTGCCATTTTCTAGATACTGGAGTAGCCATGCCTATTAAAACACCAACACACACTACACAAATACAAGCGGACCATCAATAAACTCTATTCCATCGGCCACTGTACTATGGACTTACCTGAATCACTCAGAGAGAAATAAACACATGGTCATAGGTCAAAGGTCAATTAATAATGACAACCCACAAATTAAAATTAACATCATACATGATCACTTATGCATCATTGTTGTGCAAATTATATTAGCATAGTTAGAAACAACAAAAAATTGACTGGAAAAGTACATGAAAATTTTCACAATTGACAACCATCTTGAATGGCAGCCATCTTGAATTTTTACGTGGCTAATGTTATTTTCTCAAATAATGACCCAAAGTGAATCTATATGCAAATTTTGATGCTTGTATCACCATTTGATCAATTGAGCCAAAATATGGAATAATCTGCCCCATAGTGGCTTTATTTACCCTCAGCACATACGCAAGATGGTTATAGTAGTCATTCTGTCAGTCTGTCTATCTGTCCATTTGTCTGTCTGTCATGCTCTGATTTTGGAGATTACTGGAATTGACCATTGATTTAGGTATGAACTTAAGTCCTTTAATGTGCTACTTTTTAAAGTTCAAGTTGATTTTGAGAAAATGCGTAGCTTTCAGCTCCACATAGGTACTAGCTTTGTGGGTAATGCCCCTATTGTCACGTCATAATCACAAAAGCAAATCATTTCTTGCTGCCTATTGTAATTTTGCTTTACGCTGGGAAGTGCTGGAAGTGGAGTTTCTGTTGAAAATATATATCGGTGAGTATCTCTGTTTAACTAGTTTCTCTTATGAAGATTGTTATGCATCTACTGTTTTTATTTCTTGAGCTGTGTATTTAATGCTTGATTAGAATAGCCAGTTATTGTTTTGGTCAGAGATGGTTTTGTAATAACTAGCTAGTGTATAGTAACGCTGAGGGGGTTTGCACTTTTGTTGCTTGATTAAAATTATGTTCTATGACAAAACTTATAGTAGTACTTTACTGATTTACATATGTTGTGATTGCTACTTGGAAAATATTCAATGTTTTAATTTTAGTCCATTCAGATGTTATCACAGTTACTAAATTAGAACTTGTATAGAATACTCATTGATATCATCCCTTAATATACTGCTAATGGTATATTATAGTATAGCAATGTATATAATAATATGTTTGTGTGTCACTAACAATGACGACCATGTGTGCATTCATCAATAATTCATAATCTGAGCTTAAATATTGTCACCGTATTGTGCAACAAGTGTATACAAAACAGTAAGTGTTCAACGGAACTCTGCCATAATTCTAAAAATTTAGTTGTCCATGCTCGGGCGTGATGGAGTATTCTATCCAGCATTCAATATCTTGTGTGATGCAGAAATACTCAAGAAAAATATCTAATATATTAAAAATATATACTCACCTTGAACTTTCTCATTAACCCTCAGCACGCATTCGCAAGAGGGTTATAGTAGTCGTCCTGTCTGTCTGTCTGTCTGTGATGCTCTGATTTTAGATATTACTGACATTTAATTCTGATTTAGGTATGAACTTACTCAGAACAATGATTTAAGACCTTTTATTTATTGTGCTACTTTAAAGCTTTTGTAGCTAACACCCCCTATCGTCACGTCTCAATTGTGGGGAAATAATTTCTTTCTGCTGCGGTCGTTTGGCTTTATGCTGAAAATTTAATGAATGCTGTAATTGAGGAGTTTCACATTAAAACTATATACTGGTTACTTCATTTAGACAGCAATTAGCTACGTCTACCATTTTCATTGCTTAAACCATATTGATACCTGATTAGGAATAGCCGAATACATTATTTTTTTGGTCTGAGAAATGATTTTGTTATATCTAGCTGGTGTATAGTAGTGCAGAGGGCTCTCACCTTTGGTGCTTTACTGGTTCATGATTGTCCATGGACCAAAACGTCCTAACAGTACCTACATAATAGGCTACATTAAGTTTATTTACTCTACTTTTTCATTGTAGCAATGAATAGTAATGATATTTTTATACTCACTGTCCAATGCTAACCAATAAATGAATTATTTTGGTGTTCTAATGTGTAGGCTGACTTCTATGTCATTAGGATAAAACACACTAGTACTAATGTTACATTAATGATCATCATTGTTGTTGTTACTTATTATAGCAGTCAACATCGAAAATTAAACCCTATCTTTTTCCGTTTATGGTGCAAGGAACTAGTGGGAGACAGTCTGATTTGTACAATACAATCAAAAGACTTATGCTACACATATATGGAGGTGTCAAAAAAGCCACACTTCAGTTACAAGAACTTGCCAAAAATACGTAAGCAAAACTTGTAAACATAAAGTCAATTCTCTTTTCTCTTTTTCATTTCACTCTAACAATGTAGTGCCAAAAAAGTAAAAGACCAGTGTTCTTTCCGAATGAACTTATGGCTAGTTACCTACTATGAATTCTTTGACAAAAAGGTAATCTTGTTGTTGTACAACTTTCATTTTTTTTTTTAATTTACAAATAAACGTAATGAATGTGTTTAATTTAAGTCGAGATAGCAGTTGCAGCAAATAAATGCTATAATGGTTTTTATAGTGGCACATACCTCTACCTTTATCAAGATAGTGAACACAGACTGGATATAATTTAAAATCTTTAGGGGTAATCATATTTCATATCTTTATAGTAACCTTGAAATCTTTTGTTGACATTTTGTTTTGACTGCTGAGAAAACTCTAATTAGTTTTAAATATGAAATTAAGTCCAGATAGGAGAACAATGAACTCATGTATATGTACATTTGTGAATTCTTTTTGTTGCTTGCAGATATCATCACCAGATATTTGTTTAGCATTTCAATCTTTACATCTTAGTCAATATATTGGTGGAATTGATTATGTAAGAACAATTTTATGCTTTTTGAAACCACAAGGCATGATTATTAAAAATGAAAGTCCCAACCATATTACTGAGCAACTTGTCTATGAAGAAGTAGATGGAGAGATTTTGGAAATATCAAGAGAAGTACCTCAAAGTGATCCAGTGCATGAATTATTTAATCCAAAAGATCCAAAAAGTATTGGTAAGCATTACACAAGATAGAATATATGTTTCTTCTCTAAAGTCTTCTTCTACCTTGTAAATAAAGTTGGACCGTGTGTTAACTGCAGTTAAAAAGCATTTCAAATAATTTTCTATTTCATGTCTGCAAAATCCCATAAGATTGCAGTTATATTTATACTGTAGAAAACATCTCTCTATTACTTATAGTGTATTAGCATTGTTATATTAAAACGTTTCAATTGTTTAATATACATACTGGTAATAATACTAGTTTCAAATAGTTATCTTTTTGCACCACACTTGATAAGCTTTCCAAGTATTAAATGTACTTTTTAATTTTTATTTGTGTCTTACTCTACAGATCAATCTGATACTGATCTACGTTATGCTCTAGCTAACCTTGTGGCAGTAATATTTGGAAGCCCACGTGAATCTTGTCATCTTTGCTATCATATGTTTTCTGCAACGCAACTAGAAAATACCTACTTGACAGGATTTATGGTAATGTTATTTTAATAATTACTTGGTATAATAAATATTTTAACTTACCTTTGGTCTGCTTATGTAATCAAAATAATTCAATTGCTTATAGCTTACTATTATAGCAAAATATATTTCTTTATATTTTTTTTTCTCAGCTTCTTTTATTCATTAGATAAATTCTTTCTCTTTTGTTTGTTGTCAAACTATGGTTGTGGCATTAGTCGTTAAGCAAGTGGTCCTGAAGTTGATCAACGGTGGCAGCCAAACATTTTAAATTCTGTATTGTTTAAAAAAAAGCGGTTAAAGAGAAAGAACACACACACATTAAATTATGTACTAGTGATGTGCTTCAGCACAAATGGCAAGCATTGTGCACCAAAATTTGTATAAGGTAGAACGTGATAAAAGATCTGTACACTAAAGTAACAATAAGGATACATTCATTTAATTTGCCTGAAGTTAATGTCTTTGTAGATCCTGTTCGCCAAGTTTTGGAAGGCATCATTCAGTCGATTTAGTCCTAGCTACAAGTAGCTATGTAACCATTGGCTATAGCTGTGATAGCTTCAATTAGCTAAATGACCTGTCTTCCTGACAAAAAGCACTCCCAGTTGCTTAAAAATGGGCGAGTTTAAATGACATATTATGGTAAGGGGTTTAAATACCATATGGTAAAGGACTTCAATGCCATAGTAGCTACTCTTTCTGCAACTATTTGACTTGGAAAAAAAAACAATAACAAAAACAACAACATACATTTATAAGGATTATTGCACAGTTTATAATCTTACCCCAAATGGTGACTTGCTTACTACTGCAGTAGCTGAAAAAATCGATGTAAAGGCAGGTAATATGGTAGTTGTTTATGTTGTGCTATTCTTTAGCTTAGCAGTAGCTGTAACTCTCTACACTTTCACACACACACACTTGTTCACTGAATATGCCAACGCAACACTTACTTTTTTATTTCACTATAGGACAATGGATTTTCAAGTAAGAACATTACTGTTGCCTAGGGTTAGAGCTATGACAAACAATGCATTAGCCAAGATAACTTACCACCACTGCTAATTCGAATAGAAAATCGTAAGTTTGTAAAACATCAATGTGTTTGCAAATATCAAGTATGTCAAACACAACCTAATTCAAAGGGGTAAACAAATTGATGATGCCAGTAAAGGTCGCTAAACCAAAGGATTCCATTTAAGTGGTATATGGAGATGGGGTCAACCACCAAACAAACAAAATAATGTAAGGGTCAAAGTACTAAATGACATATGTATGTCCACACATACAAACAAATATCCCTGATTTTTCAATTTGACATCATTGTATAGTGCACAAGAAAGTGTGCAATATGGAGAGATATTTCAAGAGCATGTGTAAGCATTTTCATCAAGAGTCAAAGGCAAGTGATAATACAGTTAAAAATGGGGAGTTTGGAGAACTTAGTTTTGGTGTTAAATAGGAGGTGCTGCCTGAACACCCCAGTTTAAAGCCTCATATTGCCTCCGTAGTTAGTGATTACATGAAGATATTTTAAATCAAACTAAAGGATATAAGCTATTAATTATACATGCTCATTGGGTATATATGTATTGATGTGTAAGTTATAAGAGCTCAAAGTGGGTTGTTCAGACAGTGCCTCCTGATAAACACCTCGTGAGGTGTTATTTAAACAACCCGTTTTAACAGAGTACAAACGTGAAAATGAATGTTAAACAAATATTGTACAACGAGAGTAATAAATGTGTCCAGGCCTAGACGTCGTGAGTGATGCGGCGCTATCTGCAGGCAGCTACACCTTCGAACGTGAACATTACATAGTGTCATTTCTATGTCCCCCTCCCACTTTTTATTTATCATGTGTGCTTTGCTCATGTGTTGGTCATTCTCTCGCACTTGTTTTTTGTATTATTCTTTGTTGAATGTCAATTGCAGCATTCTATATCATAAAACATTGAGCGCTTGTGCAGTGCAGAAATGCTCAGGAAAACTATCTAATAATAGCAATTTTTCTCATTCTAATAGCCTATAATATTGTTAATTAAAACTTAACTCGATGTTTTGACTTCTTGCCGAAGTCCTCTTCAGGGGTCAACTGAGGTCGAACCCTCCATGATGATATACTAACACCATGTAAACAGCAAGATTTCTGAAGGGTAGCTTTATACTGTTTATTAAATCCTGGAGGGTGATTTGCACGCAGCGTGGACAGCCAACCTCATGGAAGCGTTAAACCTATGTCTCTATTAAACATGTTGTTGTCAAGTGTCATCTGTATGTGTAAAGCTTCTTTGATCTTCAACTCATGATTCTTACTGGCTCTGTCTACAACTCTTTCCTCTTCCCATTTAATGTTCCAGAAATCTTGCTGTTTACATTGTGTTATTATATCACCACGGAGAGTTCGACCTCAGTTGACCCCTGGAGAGGACTTCGGCAAGAAGTTGAAACTTCAGATTAAGTTTTAATTAACAATATTGGCTGTTAGAACAAGAAAAAAATTGCTATTATTATAATTATTTCAGCTGAGAAAGATTGAATCATTAAAATTATCTAATGTTTAATAAATATGTATGTGCATATAATTTAATTGTTATATGCAATTATGTTATGAGCAATTATGTTGATACATTATAACTAACTGTAATTATTATCACAGATTGATGGTGTCATCAAAAAAGATGGCTTACAATATGACTGTGGTGTTGAATTCTCACCCGATGGTAAATATGGACGAAAGGAATATACTGATCATGCTTGCAGAGGAACCTACACAATTCAATCATTGTACCTGCTACTTTGGGCTAATTTTGGTGCATTTGTTATGGGTCTTCTTACCCAACCTGATGCTGAATCGAGCATTGGTGTAATTATATCTAAGCATCTGTCACTTAGACATTATTGTATCTCTCAAGTCAAAATGTTATGGTTCTTCATCAGAAACAACTTAAACATTTCAGAAGAAAAGCGGTCTTTATTGATTTTAAATGTCCTCATCAACTTTAGGGAGGTATGACTATTTTGTAGTGGTTGTCCAACGGCAATCAAAATTTAAATTTAAATTATTTAAATATTACATTAATATTATATTAGGATCTTATGTGCTACTATAATATTATTTTTGAATTATAGGTTATGATGCAAGAAACCAAATATCATGGAAAACTTCGAGCCAAAGAGGAAGTAGATGAATATGAAATGATGTGGCATAACAGAGTTTACAAACCAGCAATAGATCAACTAGAACAACAGGTACAATAATAATCAGAGTTGCATAATAGAATTGAATAAATAGGCTACTAAAATTGAGCAATATTGAATATTAAATATGTGAATTGAGTTTGTGACAGCACTCTCTTAGAAGCTTGGCCAGTCTTTACTTAGGCCGAATACTATTTTTTCCCCTCAATATAAATATCCTGTATGTGGCTAATCCTTGAGACCTAAATCTCCATAATTAATCTTGAAGTCCAGAAGTTCAAATTAGGTAATAGTAACTTTAAAACTACAAAATATTGCAATGTTCTTGTTTAAGTTATGTTTTCTATCAGGCTAGAGCCAAATTGGTACCACTCGTACAGTCAGAGAATACTACCAAAACCAGGAAACCAAATATTCATAATGGTGTCTAATAACTTATGTGAAACAATTTGAATAGATTTCCCTAGAGGAACCCATGTTGAAAAAGGATTGCAAAATTTTGTGTTTTACCATGATATCTTCATCTTCTTCCTGTATCTGCACAATACAGTGTACTACGATGTGTAAGAGCATATAATGTAGCATTTGTAACAAAATAGACTGAACTCAACTAAGTTATCAGCTGCAGCAATCCAATGATGTGACAGTAAACTTTTGTAGCAGTCAATAGACCACAGTAATCTTGTAGTCTTGTGAGAGTGTATTCATCAGCTCCCACTTTACCATGTGAAGAAGCCACCACCATCTATCACCATACTGGAGTGGGAGTTATCAGCAAGATGAAATGGATCAGTTAACTTTATGGTCTATTATTGGAAAAAAATCTTCCAAGGAAGACAATGAGTAACAAAACAAACATCCCTGATTTTCAAGTGTGTTGCCCCTGTAGTGTCTCACTTCGCTCACCAATAATAATTTAAGAATTCAGGGATTTTTTTAATGTGTGTGTATTGGACCTAGAAGTGGCAATAAAAAAAATTAGTACATACATTATTATTGTACATATTCATAATAGTATTTTTTTGTAATGTCACAAATTTATTTTCAATATTTTTAGTTTGAAAATCTGTGTAAAGAAGAAAATATCTTGTTTAAAGAATTAAGGTTAGCCTGAGCATGTTGTTAATCCAGAATACCACATTTTCACTGTGATTAAATATTTCTATATAATATATTATTAATTTTATATTTATAATTATATTTATAGATTTTTTTTAATTTTCACTGCTATATCGCATTAAGAACATCTCAGTTTTCTGTGCTATCAATGCTTATACTATAGCCTTAGCAGCTATGAAACCATAATCTTGTGAAGTTCTCTATTATTTCATTGAAGAAGCCCTTCTATTTTAATTCTTCCATTATTTACACTCTTGCTGCCGATTCAGAAGAATTTGTTGCTTTTATTGCATAGTGGATGAAGTGCAGTGAGATTGCATATAGATCACTGTGATCAATCACATAATAATGTATGCATTTCAAAGTATACCACAGTTTGGTAGGTTGAAAAATGACAGAGCTATGGTATATATGTATAAATTTATTCCACTCTAGACATTTTCACTATGGTATTTTAGGTACGTGACCCATGAAATAACTCACGTTATTTCACGGTGTTATTTCATGCTGTATTGAGCAAGCTAAGTGGTACATACTACAGCAGTGAAGATATCTAGCTTAGTATAAACCACTTATTGGCTTCACCTTATCAAATGTTGCTTACTTTACTTGTGCTATTAATCCCAAATATCACAGTTTCTTGTGCTGTTGTATCTTACTAGCAAGTCCCCCATCACATAGTGGCGCTTGATGTATTGCAAAGTAAGAATGCAGTAGCACAAGTTCTTGCTCAGTTATCATTCTCTACCATTGGTTAAGGCTATAAACTTCTCCTGCTCTCTTTTTTCTGAACAATCTGAACTTTTCTTATACCCCACCACTCCTATCTTCAGCTATTCTCCTTGAGTCATGGAGTCCCCTTTTCCTTTGTCTATCTCTCCTGCTTCTGAATTTCTGTCCTACTTTGAGAAACTTTTGTCTTCTTCTATTTCGTACTTTAGCCTTTCTTTTGAAAACTAAACCCTGCCTTAACTTGTCACCAGCTTTTTAGTTGTAATAAATTGCTCACCTTATTGCCTTCTCTTCCAACCTACAGTGACTTACCTCGCTGATTCCATCCGCTTTTCATTTACGATTAATTGCCTTTTACCTTCTCTTCCGCCTTCCTTTTGAAACCTATGCCGCCTTCCATCATCTATTGCACTCGCTTTTTACAAATAACCAGCACGTTACTGACCTACCATAAGGTGGCTATGCTTTAATAAACCATGCAAAGCTCATGAATTATTCTTGAATACACACTGTCAGTCGTCGTTGTCGTCGGTTGCTGTCATTGTTACTGACACATAAGCGTATTATTATATAGATACTAGCAAGTACCCTGCCATACAGTCGCACTTGACATAATGCAAAGTAAGAATGCAGTAGCATAAGTTACTTTTATTCATTGTTATCATTCTCTACCATTGGTTAAGGTTACATCAATTTCCTTCTATCTTTTTTCCTGACTATCTCAGCTTTTCTTATCCCCCACCTTTTCTTTTTTTCCACTTTCTCCTTTAGTCATGGAGTCCCTTCTCCCTTTGTCTACTTCTCCTGCTTCTGAATCTTTACATCCTTCTATCATTATTGTGCACTTACCGAAAGTTTTGCCTTCTTTTTCAAACTTTCGCCATCTTTTTTTTTAACTTACGCCACCTTTTACTCGACTATTTGATTCCACCAGCTTTGAGTTACAATTAACCATTCCCTTCTTGCCTTCTTTTTCATACTTTCACCTTCTTTTTTCTATGCCATCTTACCTCGCCAATTCCACCCGCTTTTTATTTACAATTATTCGCCTTATTGCGTACTCTTTCTTAATTTACCTTCCTGCTTGAAACCTACACCGTCTTGCCCTCATCTATTCCCCCAACTTTTACAGTTACAATTAATCACAATGACACTTTACCCATTTAGTATAAAGATGATGCTCTACCAAACTGTTGAATACACACACCGTCGTCAGTCGTCGATGACCGTTGTCAACGTAATATTATATAGATATTGTTGTCTCAATTCTACTTGGATTTTTCCTTGTTTGCTAATACCATCTAAAGTTAATATTTAACTTATAGGAACACAATGAGTACCAATGCACTTCATCTCAGTGTCAATAAAAAATAGTTGGTCTTATTATGTGAGCCATGTTATAGACTTTGCTTAGCTACTGTTTTTCTGACATTTTTGCTGAATATCTTTAAACTAACATTATGTGAGTGCTGCTATTAGTAGCATTAAAATGACTGCAATGATGAATCTACAGCATTATGTAAGTAGTCAAATTATTATCTGTTTTAACTATTCTACTAACCAAGAAATTTTCATTCCGCCAATTTATACATTGAATAGTCTTTTTCAATAATTTACAGAAATAAATTAGTAGTTTTTTTAGCAAAACTAGAAAAAACTCAGGTATAATTTAGTGTGATGACTTCCAGTATATAAAAATGTAATCTATATTATTGGGAACAATATTGTGTGTATTTTTCTATGTTTTAGGGATTTGGACAAGATTTACCCATACTTTCCTT
>WLWI01002478.1_pt1 | contig 15906 bp, 7 predicted proteins | sample 6701501 | NCBI WGS metagenome assembly WLWI01 (sample SAMN12718690, study PRJNA515312) | sponge metagenome | isolation source: marine sponge | host: Mycale hentscheli | place: New Zealand: South Island, Marlborough, Capsize Point | collected 2014-11-01
TCATCTTCCCCCTCCCCTTGTTCCCTTATTGAGCCTCACTAGACTTATATTAGGAATGTTGAATAAATACCTGCCTTGATTTTATTTCTGAATAATGTTGACAAAATTATTTTATTGCCGTCAAATTTAATAATTTAGTTAAAACTATTTTTTTTAAACTTTAACCGTTCCTATATATGTACTATTATACAGAGCCAAAGAGGGAAGCAACAATTTGACCAAATATGTGACTAATCAACAGCATCTTAGTACACCTACCTATGAGGAAGTGAAGGCTGACAGTCACAGTGAAGCCACAGAAATGACAGCTAATTAAGCTTGTGGACTTCAGCATACACCACATTATTAATACTATTTTTTATAATGTTCTTAAGTAAATACCTCATGACATTATAACTAATAAAAAACGTAAACATTTTATTTAATCTTTTCTTTTCTGTTAAACACTAGAATAGTGCATTCAATTCCATGCCATTCATAGTTTGTTATATTGATTTACCTACAATTCATTAATCATTACATATAGCTGAAAATCCACTAGCTTGTAGATGTGGCTTCAAGCTCCCCACCTCTATCAGAGAAAGTTTGTAGACATGTGGTGATCTGCCTTAATGGAAATGAATGAAGTATACTGCTCTGGGCTAGCTACTACAAATCAATCAAACAATAGGACAATTTTCCTTGGTTCTGCCGATTCAATAACTAGTTGAAAAGAGCCAGAATAAAAAGTGGCAGTAACGCAAATTATCCAACAATATTACTTTAGAATTAATGGCTTTACTGTACCAGTAGAGATTCCACAGCCTGCAATTCTACCTACATTTTTGGGTGTCTACTAGAGTACACATAACCAGATGTAAATAAACTTCACCCCAGATATTCTTTATACATAATAGTGTTACCAATATTTTAGGTAAATGAAACTATACACTTAATAAATGAGGACCTGACCATTGCTTTCACCGAGCAGTCAGCAAAGGATCTGGCTCAGGAGACTATAGGACTATAAACTGAAGCACATTCCATAATTGAAAAAAACAATTTCAGCTTCACCCGAGCTCTTAGTTTAAATAATACATTCTGCTTGCGGGTGTTTTATGCTGGAAGTGTACCTCACTGCAGTAATTTCTGTTCGAGTGCATTACAGCCTATACCTAGGGAAAGTTTAACCATTAATAGAAAACGAGAAGGCATCTATGGTTTTACTCATACTTATGTTAAGAGCAACGTGGAGGATGTGGACGGTCTCGAGCAAATACTTATTGATGTGGATTGCATTGCTTAGAACACCAGTGGGGGCTCAATTTAGTGAGTGTTTGATTCATAGATATTGGTACTGTGGCATTTGACTTCAAGCTTACTCTAACACCATGGATATTCAAATTAGCAAAGGAAAGGGGTTGTAGATAGCCCACATATTTATAGTAACCGTAGATTTGGAATTTTGGGGTAGATGTTATGTTTTATTCCTACTAAGCAGGACACTTTATTTAGGCTTCAGTCATGTAGCATTGTAAACTGTATGGCGATGAAAAGATAGCAAAGCCAGATGGGGATCTAGATTTCCAAGGAGGAAGAGTTGAGCTTCTTGGCTGCTGAGAATTCCTTCAGCTAAAGGTTGATTAATTACCACCTTCATTAAAGAAAGTGATTAAAGCTCAGGAGTTAGCACTCAAACCCTCACATGTTTTAAACAGTTACGCAGGCCATACTAATTTAATTACTAAAGGGAAGTGGTAGTAGGGGTTAGAAATTTTTAGGCATGTTAGATTAAAGTACTATAGTGTACCAGCACACAACAGTTAAGGTAGGTACATTATTCAAAGAAATTTTAATTACTTCATTTTGCACTATATGCACACATATCATTAATATGCCCTAAATCTGATGTAACATTGAGATGCAAAATGTAGTTATTGTCAATGATAACAAAATTGAACAAGATATTATCCTCCCTTTTTTGGCCCATGGCGAGCAAAGCTTCTTTTTGTAATAGTTCACCTTTATTAAGTAAACATTTTCACTATAAAGATAAATTCTATTAGTTTTGCAACTTTGTAGAGCTTTTATTAACTATTTTACAATTAATGTGGTCTAAATCCTTTGTCAACCTAATTGCTATAATTATACTAAGTTATATCTATGTCACAAGGATAGAGGAAATGCAGAATTACACCTCTTTCTGCATTTAACCGCATTACCATAGTGTTTGCATGTTTCTAGCACATTTCCACTAAATTATTAATGGAATGGAGTAGACGAAAATTGTGTGATTTATCTAATTGAAAATGTGAAACCTAGTTCAATTATACCTTTTCAGGTACTACACTTTTTCCAACAGTAATGTCTGTCCTGGGCAAGTGCATACTCTAAATTGTAATGAATCTCCTACTGGAAATTTATATTGGGAATGGACAAGTTCTAATGGAATGATGTCAAGGAGGTATTTTCTTGCTGAAAATTTGAACATACCAATGCCTCTTGTAAACACTACTTTATTTAGTCTGATCAATAGTTTTGTCAGTTCAACACTGCAGTTTACTTTATCTGGGAATGTTCTGTCAGCTAATGTGACGTGTAATCAAGAATAAAAAAGGATTAAAGTTGTAGGTTAGTAAAGGTGGGTATGGACCAGTGCTACCATTAGTGTTTATTCAGCTCAATTCATGGGCGTGACTAACTGTAGTATTAACTAACCATTGCATAACTCAAATATCACCATGTATTATTATTATTTGTGATTTTTTTTTGTATAGTGTTTGTTACATGAAGTATGTTTTTTATTAGATGATTGAAAATATATTTTAAACTTATTAGAGGTGTACAGCATACTATAACAGTTTATTGAGGTGCACTATTTTCTGATGGTTATTTTGTTTGTTAAAAAAAATGTCCATTATCAGAAATGTTTGTACTATTAAATATATACATGAATAGTACTAAGATTATATTTCGAGACTATGGTGAATGAATTAAATAGAATGTGCAAGTGAAGAAATAACTAAATTCTAATGAGCATTGGGAAAGAATTTTTTGTGCTGACTTTAAAAGCAAACAGATTTACAACAAGTGTTGTCTACATAATATATTGTAGGTCTAAGTATACTACTTTATGAATTTATAAAAACTCACAGTGATCAGTTTAAGGTTTGAGTATTCAAAACTAGATATCACAAATGACAAATAATCAATCTAATTTTAATTTAAATGCCATTTTATAATATAATCATAATTGAAACCACAACACACATATAAACCCTTTCTGTCCCAAATTAAATTTACATGTTTCAGGTCAAAACAACCTCATATGCAACACATATTTCTTTCTTAAGTGTGTTCAACTCCTTTAAGCGCACACTATCTAAAATGCTGAGTGTGTAGTGATTGAATGCAACCCACTTGTATATGAGCATGCCCAACACATAAGAAATTTTGGGGGGTTATTTGACTGCATGAGGGAGCTCAAGGGCTTTAGTAATAATACCGTGGTGTATTTAAAACTAGATAATCTAGAAATAACAAAAACAAACACAGCTAACACTTATCTCATTTGAGTAAACTTGTTTTAATGCATTTAATTGAGTTACAAATTTGATTTATAATTCTGTTAATAATGCAGTGGATGGAGATAACTACAGGTTTTTAATTGCTTTAATGAAAAGGTTATAGGTAATTTTTATTGTAACAGTTGTGAATCTCAAAGCAAGGTTAGAGAACATTCGACATTTTATTGTCTAATAGCATAACATTTGCCATTGAATCATCCAGAACCAGTGCTTTGTTGAAGTGTCTTAGTATCCTTTTTTTCCCGCTACGTTTTCCTGCCACAATTACTCACTCTGTAGTGTGGCTTATTCGCTAAATTAAGTTGAGAAAAGTGTTCACCTATGGTATGTAGCTTACAATAATCCACCATACATTACGGTTAAATGAATGGCTGAGAAGTAGAATGCAAAGGTCAAGAATAATAAAAGAAGAAAGACTGACTGATTTAACTACTTCAATAAAAGAGAGAAAGAAAATACACAGATAGGACTGAGATATTGAGGACCAAAAGGGAATTCATGAGTCGAGAGGAATTTGAAGACATGAGATGGTTCAGGAAAAAAGTACATTGAAGTGGCAGGGTACTTGCTAGTATACTGGTCTGTGGATACTTTTAAAGTATTTATTTAAATTCACACCAAAGATCAATTTTTACACTATGGTGACTATTATACAGTTGAATGGAGAGAAGCTATTATGTTTTGTCTTTGAATTTTTTCTACAAGTGAAGATATTCATCGAGTACAAGAAAACTGTGAGGGAATTTCAATAATGACTGAAAATTGTACCAAATAGTAGAAAATTTTCTTCAAATATTGTCCAGGAAGTGAACAAAAAGGGAATAAACTATTTACAATTTCATAACAGTAATAATTATAATAAATTTATATTTTGATTACATTTTTTAAGCTTGTCAGACAAATCATTTACTTAAAATAAAATACTTTCTTTGATTTTGTCTGCAATATTAGCTTGTATATCTAAATGTGCCTCTTTTAATTGTTTATTACTTATTGGCGGTTATTTATGGAGTTCATATAAATAGAGAGTGTGGTAATTAATACTTCGATAAGGTTGACTGCCACCAGTTTCTCTGACTGGCCTTGCTAGTATCCCACAATTGGTCAATTAATGATGGTTACAGTGTATTAAAAGACATTTAGTAGCTAATATGTTCCCAAATTTATCTGGGACTTGAACATTTCCGATGCCAGTAGGCCCCAGAAACCTCAATGCTTCCTGCGATTGCGGTACCAATTTGTGCCTTTCGTACTTCTCATCGCTAGATAACATTATGAGAAGATTTATCATTCTGTGCGTTATATATCTTCTGGTGATTGATGGCTTGGCCCAATTTCGTAAGTTAGTGACAAATATGTAAGCTAGTGACAAATATGTAAGATAGTGACAAAAGCTGAGCAGTAAGGGTGAAGGAAACTGTGGAGACCACCTATTAGGCCCACCTAGACTTTTGTAACTCAAAATATAATATAATAATTCAAATATTAGCAAGTGGTACTGAGTTTGCACTATTGTTTTAAAATTAGTTTAGCCTAAGGATTGTCACATCTTACCAATAGGACTACTTTGTTGCACTTTTGGGGCTGCAAATCTAACTTACATTATGAATGTTGTCAGATGAATTTGGGATTTCAGCCTTTAATTATATGAGACAGCAAAATGTGGACTAGTTATGCAATAGCATGAATATGAAGGTAATAGTAACCAAGCTAAACAGGGTAGAGTGCAGTGGGAATCAGTAACCTACCTTTCAAAATAGTAATATTCATATCAAGAATGATTTTTTGACTGCCTTTTAATTTGATGAATGCTATAGCTCAATATAATTTATTGCCCATTAAGTATAATAGAGAAGTGAAATTGCTAGCTTGCTACCTGTTGCTATAGCTTGGTATTTATTTTATGATTGGTGTAGTCTAGGCATAGTTTGGGTTGTGATACTAAGTAACACACCTGCCTATGTCCCTGATAAATAAAGATAAAATTAATTTAATTTGTAGATAGTTTTCTGTGTGTATGTCTATGGTAATGTTGCTGCCTCAGGCATCCTGGCAGATGTGGTCGGTAAAGGGTTTAAGCACTATGTGCATAATCATAAAGTGCACATAATTATGAGTCTCAAATGCATTGTATATTAATGAGCAATATATATAAATTAGATCTTTAATTTTAATAACCCTAATATTATCTCACATATTACACTTGTTTGCCAATCATTATGATAATACTTCGTCATTTTTTAGAAACAACACTATATCCAGATCCTCCTATGTTAGAAGTATGTCCTCATGAAAATAACACTTTGTCTTGCACAAAAAATGGAACACCGCAATTTTATTGGAACTGGAATGATATTTTTGTGAGAGTCTATTATTCTGGAGCATATAACGATATTAATACTACAGATCCTCTGTTGAGTGATAATAATAATATGATGGTGTCAACTCGTCTTATATCAATTGATTCTTCACATGTACACTCTCATTTAGAGTTTACATTGTTTGAAAATGTTACTTCAGTTCAAGTATCATGTAACCGAGTTATGTTACTTGTAAAAGTAAAGGGTAAGAATAATATGTAAAATGTATTTTAAATATTCATAAAACAGTATTAATGCTGATGCATCATTTTTATAACTATTATACTGTACAAGAAATACAAGCTTTATATGAACAAGTTGTAGCAAATATGGACTTTTTATCTGATTAAAAATTTCGGACTAAGGCAGACAAAGGTCAAAAAGTATAGACGATAACCCATGACATTGAACAGGTCTTGTGAGTGATTACATTTTGAATGAATTTCCATGGGTATGTCAGAAACCTTGACTTTTAAGATGGTATGTATGGGTGAAGTGTAGCTACTTGTATAATGAGTACATCTTATGCCACTATTAAGATTTTGTCAATATTTTGTAGCAGTAGTCAAGACAAAAATTAGATTGTGAATTTCAAAATAACTAAAGAATAAATCATTCATGGGATACTATTAGTTAGTGCGGGGGGTGGTGGTGGAGGGGGGGGGGGGAGAAGAAATAATAGGGAAATTCAGAATTTTAAAAAAGTCTCTGACTAGGATTAATATCAGTTAGGCAGTAATAAAGAAAAATATTCACTTGCGCTCGATATACATCCTCAAGGTAGATTTATTAGGAGCTGGCCAGGAGGAATTTCCTGCATAAATAATGTTCAGAGTAAATATATATTATTATATGTATATATAATAATATATATTTACAACAGAACACCAGAGAGTTTAATTGAATTATAAACAAGTACATTTTTGGAACCAATATCTGGTATAGTTTTGGACAGCTAATACATACATTACTAATAACACAATGTTTACTTTTTTATAATCAATACTTTCAGTTTGCAAAGTTTAAGAAATACATAACAATAAAATGGAACTTCCTACTTTCTATAAATGTATTTAATTTACTTAATTACATAGGGTTCACATGAAGAGTAGGTAATGAAATCCCAATCAAATGAGTTACAGAAATTTTGAGTTACAGAGAATTCCACATGTAACTAAATATGTTTATATAAGATTTAAATTTATGTTAAGCGAATTAATTGTTGTATCTAAATTATTATAATATAAAATTAGTATATTTATTGTTGTGGTAGACTATTTGTATGTATAAATTGACAAGATTTAACATGTGAAATGTTCCCATTTCTAAAAATGAACTTATTATAAATGTAAAACAATAATGTTAGTACAGTGTATTTTGAAAGTATTATGATTGTATTTTCTCCTAATCTTCATAGACTGTTCCTTCATTCCTGTTAATTTTAGCATCATTAAAAATGTCACCAATACATATACAAGCAACATTCGCGTAAAATGGAGTAACCCTTTAAAAATTAATTCTACGTATTATGTGAATACTTCCATCTTGTCTGAAAATTCCATGAATACAGTTTTTACTGATAATGTATATGTCGACTTAATTAAAAAGTGAAGAGCAAATGCAAGCTGATGGTCAAATTAATCAAGATGTTCCATTATATGAGCAAGTCATATCAGACAAAGAAGTAACATCTATTGTAGCCAATTCAGCATACGGAATTCAGCAGAGAAAACTGAACTGAATGTGAAGCAATTTTCATACATATTTATTCTGAATGCATCTTTCTAAAAATAACACTTATTTTTATGACTAATTATTGTATTAATTATTCAATTAATCAGTTAATTTGAATTGAAGTCCTATTTGTATTGGCTTTTGAAGAATATCTTCAAACTGATCACCACAGGATAACAAACTCCTATAGGATAAAAACACTTGCTGACTGTGCTGGTGACCTTTCTCTTTGTCAGTGTCTCCATGTCAGAAAAATGTCCCATCTCCCACACACTAAAGACTAGGTAATCAGTCAGAACTTCCCACCTCAAGCCAAGGACCTTCACACATACTCACACCTACTAGCTTACACACACACAAACAAGAATACACACTCATACACACACAAGCATGTGTGTAAAACAACAATAAATTTTGGGGAAGTCTGAATAGATGTTTGCAAAAATAACTTGCTATGAGTCAATGGGAATGGATAAATGTAAACTTGTTTTTATCTCTTATCGTAGATATTTCTCATAAACATATCCGGTTAAATAGGGAAAGGTATTATTGTGAGGAAAATTTGTAAAGGAGAGTTGAGTGGGACTTGATAAAAGTTATACACACAGTCACAATTTGGCTAACAGAGAATTCTGCAAAAAAAGTCATGATTTCTTGCACAAAAGTATTACTACAACTATGCAACTAATGACACAATGAACTCACGAGCTCATATTTCGATGAGAATCTCTATTATCAGATACAAGCACAAATGGAGATATGAAGGAGTAACTATGGCGACTTTGTTGTATAGCGTGAGCAAGAACTGATTGTAGAAAGAATACATGCTGAACCAGCATTCATTGAATGTGTATTTGAGCAGGCAACTCAGTTTTTTAAATATTATGCATTACTCCCAGAACTTCTAGGAAAGTATTATTTAAAACCAATCACTACTCAAGATTATAACGAACCACAACCTGCTGATGAAAGTGAAACTAGTCACAGTGGACAAATTTGGTGCTATTATAAACAAGGCGAATATGGGGAAATGATTATGTGACAGTGGAGAATGTGAAATCAAATGGTTTCATAGACTGCCTAAGAATTACTACTATTCCAAAAGACAAGTGGAGATGTCCAGATTGTAAGAAAAAAACTGCAGCTACTCTTAGAAAGTAGCCAACTTTATCATTAACTCTGATATTATTCATGACAACAAATTGTTCATGTAATACAGTAATTAATCATGTATATTGTTCTAATTTTGTGATAATTACAGTTTTAGCTAATCATTGGCACAACAGATTCACAGCAATTGCACAGAGCAGCACATTATATTAATAAAAACTATTGCAACAATTGCAGAAATTGGAAAAAGGTTGCTTGAATTTTGTAAATTGATATACTACCATCAGTAGTAGTTGCTGAGACACTTAATGACGTTCGTTTGTATGTAACATTATGTATTACATAAGCTACACTTCTATTTTAGTAATATTTTTAAAAATTAGTTAATATAAATGTTCTCATGGATATGTTGTAACATGCAATATCATATGAGGTTTCAGGTAAGCCAAGACACTACATTGGATCTCTCGAAAGTAGAGTAGTTCATCAAAATAGTTAGATAGAGAGAATACAATTAAAACTTCTAAAAGCATTGACCGCTAAGAAAGTGTGTATGTTGACATTGTTTAGAACAAGCATAAACAATTTTATTGAGTAGTTGCATTAGCACGGTCAAAAGTACTTGCTATTGCTAAATAGCAATACCCCATCCCCCTCCCTAAGAGATTCATCTCCCCCCCCCCCCTGTTTCCTTACAGAGCCTCCCCTGACTTTTACTAGGAATGTTGATTATGTACCTGCCTTGGTTGACAAAATTATTCCATTGTCGTCAAATTCAATAATTGGTCTAAACTATTATTTTTAATTTTAATCGTTCCTATGTACTATTGTACAGAGCCAAAGAGAGAAGCAACAATTTGACCAAATGTGTGACTACTCCACAGCATCCTAGTACACCTACCTATGAGGAAGTGAAAGTTGACCATCACAGTGAAGCCACAGAAATGACAGCTAATTCAGCTTATGGACTTCAACATACACCAGATAATTAATACTATTTTTTATAATGTTCTTAATTAATAAATATGTCATGGCATTATAACTAATACAAAACATAAACCATTGTTTAACCTTTTCAGTTTTGTAAAATACTAGAATAGTGCATTTAATTCGGTGCAATTTATTGTTTATTACATTGATTTACCTACAATTCATTAAACTATTTATCATTACATATAGCTACAATAATGCCATTAATTCTAATGGATAATTTGCGTAGCTGCCACTTTTTATTCTGGCTCTTGTCAACTAGTTATTGAATCAGCAGAACCAAGGAAAAATGTCTTATAGTGGAATGGATATATGACTACTAGAGTAAATATTATCTTTCATTCAATTTTTATCTTTCATTGAAATATGATTAAACTTTGTGAGTACATATTTTATTAAAAAAACAAAAGCAATTGGTGTAGCTTTTGCAGGCTACTTATCACTGGTATAATATTTAGATGAGTAGATTGTATTGATGTAATAACACCTTTTCCACAGCAGTGACGCAATCTTTAAAGTTTTTTTACTGTCAAACCCATACACTTCATTCCGTAATAATGAATTTTTTTATGGGAATATAAAGACTAAAGACAAGATTGAAGTTTGTTTGAGACACTGGCTAACACAAAAGGAAACCTGTTTCTTTCTAACAAGCAGTGGGTGTCACTGCTTAATTAGTGTTTTAAGTGGACCCCTCAATTTTAAACTGCTTCCACCTCCTATGTAGATTAAGAACCCTTACAAGTGTACATAACTCCAGCTACACATTGCCCTGACCTATGCAAACCATTACTGTGGTCATGAGTTTTGAACATTCCCATTTGGGAGCAAGTTTCTTGTGTGACCTGGGAATTTCCACATTAGGAGGGAAGGGCTATCCACTTTCGTGGGCATCCTGATCGCTTGGTTGTATAATAGTTTGCCTGTGGGTTGTTTATTCATGTGACTACCAACTAAGAGATCACAATACATTATCCTAAACAGATAATGGTAGCTTATATCTTCTATCTTATTAACATGAGCTAAATTATACAGATCTCTTTAGCTACTGCTTAATTAAACTTTTGTTTACAAAATATCCAGAATAAAAATTGAAATGGAAACTTGTCACAATGATTTTGGGACTTATACCAAATGTTCTTCTATTTTTTTGGATAGTCAATGATATGACTATAATGAATAACATACTGACCCGCTCGCAGAGATCAGTATAAGGTTTGAGCATTCAAAATTAGATATCACAAATGACAAACAATCAACTTAAGTTTAATTTAATTACAATTTTATAATATAACATAATTTAAACCACAGCCCACACACATACAAACCCTATCTGTCCCAAATTAAATTTACATGTTTTGGGTCAAAATGACCTCATATGCAACACATATTTCTTTCTTAAGTGTATTCAATTCCTTGCAACCCCCATGTATATGAGCATGCTCAACACAAGCGTTTGTTTGGGGTTATTTTGACCACATGAGGAAGCTAAAGGTCTTTAGTAATAATACTGTGGTGTACTTAAAACTAGATAAGCTAGGAATAAAAAAAACACAGGTAAGACTTATCTCATTTGAGTAAACTTGTTTTAATGCACTCAAATATGTTAACAATTTGATTAATATTTCTGTAATAATACAATGGATGGAGATATTAAAAAGTTCTTTATTTGCATATTTTAATAAAAAAGTTATTCGTAATTATCATAACATTTGTGAATCTCAAATCAAAATTGGGGATCATGTAGCATTTTATTGTCTAATAACATAACATTTGCCATTGAATCATCTGGTACCAGTGCTTAAAATAATGACTGAGAAGTAGGAGAACGCAAAGATCAAGAGTAGAAAGTGGTGAGATAAGGCTGACTGTTTAAACTACTTCAATAAAGAAGTGAAAGAAAATACACAGAAAGAACGAAAATATGGAGGAGCAAAAGGCAATTTATGAGTTGAGAGAAAATAGAAAACCTGAGAAGGTTCAGGAAGAAAGTACATCAAGTGCCTTGAAGTGGTAGGTTCATGGTAATGGTCTGTGGATACTTATACAATGTATTTAAAGCCACACCCAAAGATAAATTTTACACTTTGGTGACTCTAAATTATTTTTTCATCACAGTTGAATGAAGGGGTGTTGTTATATATTTTTTTGTGGCCAGAATTTTTTCTACAAGTAAAGATAATGATTAAATACAAGAAAACTGAGGAAATTTCAATGGTGACTGAAAATTGTACCAAAATGGTAGAAACTATTTTTCAAATATTGTCCAGGAAGTGAGTATACAATGTATAAACTACTCACACTTTGATATATACATAAATATAGCTATAAGTTCATATTTTGATTGCAATTTTAAGTTTATTGCTAGTATTGGCAGTTATCTATGGGATTCCTAATTTAGAAATAAATAAACACTGTGTGAGATAATTTGTGTGATAAGGTTGACTGCGATCAGTTCCGCTGACAGGCCTTAAATATTACAGTTGGTCAATTAATGATGGCTGTAGTATATTAATAGACATACAATATTAATGTTCACAACTTCCTGTTAACAAGATATAGATAGCTAATAATTTCGCAAGTTTATGTGGAACCAGAATATTTTGCGATGCCAGAACATTGATATTAATACTACAAATCTTCTGTTTAGTAATAACAATATGATGGTGTCAAATCATCTTATATCAATTGATTCTTCACGTGTATACACTCTCAATTAGAGTTTACATTGTCTGAAAATGTTACTTCGGTTCAAGTATCATGTAACCGAGTTATGTTACTTATAAAAGTAAAGGGTGAGAATAATATGTAAAAAAAATTGTTAAGTATTCTTAAAGCAGTATTTTATGTTCTTATGGATATATTACTCAATCGAAAGTAGAGTAAAGAAAATGCAATCTTAAAACTTCGTAAAGCATTGATCGCTAACAAGTGTAAACCAGTTATGATGAATAATAGAGGTGTGTAATTAACAACCAGCTAGCACCTAATACCTGGTGTGCATGCTTTACTAGCAGCGGATATCTGTCCTGAACCTGTCATTCAGTCCTGTGAGCCCACTGCAACAAGAAATAGAGTGAGCAGTAGGATAAGCCAATACAATTACTATGGTACAGGTAGGTCAGTGATATCATAAATGGGCGTGGCCGGATATACGTGATGTCATCATGCAAGTCCTCTATTATGTACCAAGTTTCATACAGTTTGAATCATGTTTTGGTAGCTGTTTACCACTGCACAGTTAATGTGAACATTGTTATTACAACCATCTTTATGTGATCATAACAAAACAAGTCTTTAATAACATTTATACTGAAAGTTATGGAAACCTTTTTGAAAGTGCACAGAAGATATTATAATCACTAAATAACAAGTAAAAAATGCATCCATATTTTTTATGCTTATAAACCACAAGAAGGTGACAGCTTGAAACCTGGGTCCCCGTGACGGAGTATCCCAGGTGGCGGCACCGTACAAAAAACCACACAATTGGCGGTAGCAGAAAAACAAGTGTCAGCACGAAGCTGTGTTGCTGGATGCCATTGACACGAGCTACGACTGTGACTTGGCTACTGTGGGCTTTGACCGTTGTTCTCAGTTGGCTGAGCAAAGAAGTCGCTTTTTGTGTTTTCATAATTCATTGTTCTGAACACTGTTGTGTCTTTGGACTTCCATTTGTCATTAAGTGTATTCTTTGTGTATTGTGTCATAACTATTCTTTTTTATGTCGTAAGCGGAGGACGTTACTTCATCTACAGTTCAATCACTGAACCTAGCAACATCACATTATCGACAACAACTCATATGAAAGATAGTAAAACAGGCTAATGACGATAGTTTAGCTAAACTGAAACGATGGGGCTCAGACAGTCAACGTGGCTTTTACTTTAAGGATATGGTCTGTTGTGTGACATTTTGACATTAAGAATGTTATTGTTGTCCCGATCCCCATACGACAGGAATTGCTAAAGTTAGCACATGCCAGTTCAGGACATTTCGCCCTGTCTAAAACTAAGTTATTGTCCAGATGTTTTACTTGGCCGGGTATGGGGAAGGATGTGGTGGAGTACATTAAGAAATGCAATGTGAATCAGAAACGTGATGATAGATAACCTCCTAAAGCCCCTAGACAACCAACCCCAGGGCTTAACTGAATCATACCAATGTCTTGCAGTGGATATAGTGGGTCCATTTCCCTAGTATAAGAATAAGTTCACGTTTTTGTTTACCTGCATTTGTTTGGCAAGCAGGTATTATTAGGCTGTGCCGATTAGCGACATGAAGGCCAGCACAGTGTCTGCTGCTTTGTGGAATGTGTTCTGAATGACTCGGGCAAACCATACTTTTAAATCAAGGCTCACAATTCATGAGTTCATTGTTTAAAGAGTTGTGTGATAAATATACCGTGTTAAACAGATTCATTCAAGCCTATATCACCCCCAGAGCAACAGTTGTGTGGAGATATTCAACCGAACACTCAACGCAACAATTCTAAAGACTATGGACCACAAGTTGACATGGCCTAATCAAATTGATTTTATATTATTTCACCTCAGAAACATTCCCAATAGAGTAACTGGCATTTCTTCATGGAAATTTGTCAATGGTAGAACAATGTCACATCTGTTGGACACTTTAAAGGAGTATTAAGAGGAGTGCCACAGTCCACCGCTGAATGTGTCTGATTACTTAGCTTTACACCAAGAAAGGTTGAATATTATATGCTGGATGGTGCTAGAGAGAATGTAAAGCAGGTCAAGTCAGACAGAGGGCTACAAAAGAAACGAAATATTTGAGACATTTTCAGGTTGGCTCGTCAATGTGGTTTAAACAACCTGGCCTCAAGTTATTCGTCCACTACGAAAGGTCGTAGATTGCTATCAAACCACACCTCCCTGCTGCTTCTGCGCTAAGGTTAAAGGTCATATGTTTTATCAGTGTCACGCCCCTTGTTTCTCGTTGGATACTGGGATTCCGTTGGCCCCAGAAACCTCCACGCTTACTTCATTCGAGAACTTCATTAGCACTTCTCATTACTAGATAACATTATGAAAGGATATATCATTTTATGCGTTATATATCTTCAGACGATTGATGGCTTGGCCCAATTTCGTAAGTTAGTTAAAAATATGTAAGCTAACTGTGGAGGAAAAACCCATTAGGCCACCTCAACTCTTGTAACTCAATCTATAATGTAGTCAAATATTAGCAAGTGTACTAAGTTGACACTATTGTGTTAAACTTAGTTTAGCCTAAGGATGGTCATATTTTACCAAGAGTAAAACTTTTTTGCACTAGTGGGGCTGTAAATCCCACTTACATTCTGTATTTAGTCAAATAAATCTGGGATTTCATCTATACTTATAGGAGAGAGAAATAATGTGGAGTAGTTGTAGTAGTACTTTTTAGACTGCTTTGTAAATTGATGAATGGTAGCTAAATTATGATTTATTGCCTGTTAAGCCTGCTATAGTACCGCCATAAAACTACAATATACTTGCATAACATTAAAAAATGCAGCTGTGCTAAAATTAATCGAAAAAAGCAGAAGCACAAGGTTTTTGAGTCCATTTAAATAAAATAAAAAGTGCAGAAAAAGCTAAAATTAGTGAAGTATTTGGTATGGCTTATGAAATTGTTAGCAAGACCTACAGAGTTAAACACATTATCTTTCACACATAATATATTGTCTGTGAATCAAATGAAATAGTTGATGTGTGTTAGAAAAGTATGTATGTATATTATAGAAGTGAGATTGCTTGCTTGCTATTTATTGCTGTAGCTTGGTATCCATTATTATATATATGGTGTAGTTTAGGGTAAACTAAGCCTAAACTCTCTCAGGCCTTAGCACCTGATAAATAAAAACAAGTTAATAGATTTCTGTGTGAATGTTACTGCCACAGTCATCCTTGCAGACCTGGTAGGTAAAGGGTTAAAGTGCTATTTTTTTATAGTTATGGTTCTGTACAATCTCAAAGTACACATGTGAGTCTCAAATGCATTGTATAATATATACACTTATAGCCCGTTACCCGAGCGACCGCGCTTGTCGTTAAGAACTATAAATCGGATACAGTCTGGTATGCTCGTAAGAAAATGTATTAGCGGGGAAAAGTCTGATATAGTTCTTAGCAACCATAATT
>WLWI01002479.1_pt1 | contig 15905 bp, 7 predicted proteins | sample 6701501 | NCBI WGS metagenome assembly WLWI01 (sample SAMN12718690, study PRJNA515312) | sponge metagenome | isolation source: marine sponge | host: Mycale hentscheli | place: New Zealand: South Island, Marlborough, Capsize Point | collected 2014-11-01
TGGGAATGATATTTTACTCTCACGCCACATTTTCACTCGCCTTTGGCTCGTGAAAATATTTTGCGTGCTCGTAAAATATTTTCCCATATTGTACTCTGACTCGTGCTATAAGTATTATATATATAATTATATGTATATTATGTGGTGTCTTAAAATTATTTATTCCAAGCTAAATAGATATCTTCACAATGTTATTTTTAGGTACATGAACTGTGAGATTACTCAAGATAGGTTAGTAGTTATAGCAACCAGTCTAGCTTACTAGTTTTCTGTGTTTTTACAGACCTTCCCCTATGAAGCCTAAGAGCCCTCCTCCACACAAAATCTACTGATATCTCATTTTTATCTCTCCATTTACTTGTTAAATTTTTAAATTAGTACATACTACAAACAGTACTTATTACATGGCTCAGAGTGTGATAAGGTGAAATATTTCATGAGCAGTCGAATTTATTTTCACAAGCCGCAGGCTGAGCGAAAATAAAGCCTGAGAGTGAAATATCTAGCCATATCACTCTGCCAGAGTGTAATAAGTGGTTATTCTACGCTAGATATCTTCGCTGCAGTAGTTCGTACTATAGGGTTGACAAATATGGTGTAAAGTTGGCTGTAAAACTCTCTGGGCTCCCCACAGCTGATACTTTAGCAGCTGCTCTAACCTGGTTGGCATAGTTAATTCCCATCGCTGAAGTTGTAGGTGTACTAGACTCTTCAGAATTAGCTACTGTTGAGCTCTTTTGATGTTCACCTCACCATAAAGACAAAATAAAGTACGAAGAGTTTAGATGCTGGATCACAAAGCAGTAGGCTTACTCGAACCTTCTTATAGTGGGAAGTAAATTTAATCCAGGAAATTTACCACATCACAAAGTGTACTTTTTGAGTACAATAAGTAATAAATATTCTTTCTGTGGCAGCACTTGAGACTGTAAAGGCATCGCAACATGGCTAAGATGTGGCATATGTTGGCTCTTTTCCTGTCAAATTTATGAGCAGTCTATTAAGATGTCTTTTCCTAACCAAGGGCGAGTGAGATCAGTTGGGTTGAACTTACAAGCATAAGTTGAGACCATATTCTTGTACTATTAAGACTGAACATTACTTGGTAATACTCTGGCTTGAGACCGCCAGGAGTAAAACATGACACAGATATGTATTATCATGATAGCTGGATTGATTATCAAAATCGTGACTGTCCAACCTAAATCGGGATGGTGGAGTATATGACTTTGAAACATCTCCCCATATTGTACACTGACTCAATGCAGTAAGTATTATACGTATATACATAAATATATATATGTACATATATATTTATATATGTATATATATATATATATAATATATATGTGTGTGTGTGTGTGTGTGACAGGCTCTGACAAAAGGGGGGATTTCACGCAAACAAAAAAAAAATCGAGTTTTTTATGCTAATTTAAAAAAAAAGCTACAACTGATCTCAACTTAGTGCTAAAATACCGGAGGGTAAAACCTTCGACGCGCAGAGAAACTGGCAGTTGAACTGGGCTGTATTCAGCAAAGCAATTGAACGAGAAATCGAGAAAACATAAATTGAATTTCCACTTCCGGTATAATTAACGTTTCCGTATTGTCTACTCGATGTAGCAGTAAACTTTCAGCAAGAGGTAAGCTGTAGATTACATGCAATAGTCTCAAAGCTATGCCGTTTTTTAGCTGCTTGTTTGAAACTCCGCCCATTCCCTGTTTACTGTAGTTCGAGAACGAGAGAGAATAAAAAGTAGCTTGTCTTTCCACGGCAAGCTTGGGGTCTTTTAAGTTGTTTTGACATTTGAAATTTGGCATAACTTAGAGTAAGGGTCACTAAGACTAATTCTGCAAAAAACAAAAATAGGAGAAAGAAAGAATTTTTCCGATGACTTACTATAATATCTCAATTTTAATTTTTCCGTGAAATGCCCCCTTTTGTCAGAGCCTGTCACATATTTATATACATATTATATTGTTATTGTTGTTTTAATTTTATCATTGCAGGGGTGGTACTGTGAAATATTCAACTCGAGTCAAGTGAGGAATAATTAATAATTGGCAAGCGTGCAAAGGGAGTCGGACACTATCTTGGGTAACATGATTGAAAATCGTGTTCCTTATAATGTTTAGACTTACAGATGTCATTTTGTACTTTGAACCTCAAATTTTGGGGTTTGCTTGTTGGTCGACCCTATCCCATACTCCTCTAAACAGAATGTTTTGCTGGTGATCCTCACCCATATCATCGAATGACATTAAAGTGTTTACCCCTTTGAATTTTATGTTGTTTCTGATATGATCTGAATGTTGTAGGACACAAGAAGAAAGTAATGTGTCAGCTAAAATTTATGGTCAACGACTACAAGAAATGTACTGAATGAAACCTTCCTAGGAGTTAGAACATTAAAGCAAACTAAAATGTACTTTTTTTAGCATACAGATTTGTAATGGCAAAAAGCAACCTCAGATTTAAGGTTTAAATTTAAAAGTGGTTTACCTTGTTGTGTGAATTACTAGTGCACAATGGCTCACTCACCATTTGTGCTGAAGCACATCACTAGTTGCTAATCACCAAAAAAAATAGTGAATTTTTCCTTTTTGTCTTTTCCTTGTAGAAATTTTATTTTCTTGTAGAAGTTTTATTCACATTTACATGCATGTTATTAATCTAACTGTGTATGTGAAGTTGATGTAAATTTAGCTAAACTCTCTAGATTGGAAATTTTAATTGCAATAAAATGCTATATACGTTTTGTTAGTTTTCATAATTCTATTTATTCGAATGAGAAGGCATTTTGTAAACACTTTATTTTCTTTTTAATTACAGTCCAGTTGAAGATCAGTTTGATGGTGTAAAGGAAGCAATGACTGTGTAAGATTATTCAACATTCACTTCAATATTAGTTCACTGTTACTAGCTATTGCTGTTGCAATTTATAACTCTATGATCACAACAGCAACCTTTTGTTCAGCCATAATAGCAACTTCCCAAATTAAAGCTATTGTAGTACTCTAGTTAACCTATTCATGGGTGAATAGTTAGAAACCCTAGAATTTGTCACATAGCTATTATAGTGAAATAGACTTGATTTAAAAAAAAAATAGGTTGGGTTTTTTAATCTAACTTTATAGGTGAGATTGGTGTATAATTTCATATTGAAAGTTGTAATGCTATAAAATGCTTAGCAATACCTTTTGTTTGTTTACGAACTCAATTGTTTTAATGAGAAGGCATTCAGTTAACAATTAAACTTTTCTTTCTAATTATATAGCTCAGCTGAAAAAGATAAGCACCATCATGATGATGAACAGGAAGAGACTACTGTGTGAGATTTCTCAACATTCTATTTCACAGTTTTTGTTTTTTGCTAGTTATTGCATTGTTACAATTTTATCACTATTATAATAATAGTATGATCCTTGTGGGGCGGGAGAGCAGCAGAGAGAAGAAGAAAGAGGAGAGATAAAGAACATTTGACTGTGTGCCATGTGCAAAGTTGTAGTCATATAGTCATGAGAGGTAGTATTGTGCTGTGTCATTGTGTCGTGTGCAAAGTATGGTCATGTGAGGTGTGCGTGGTTTTTGGTGCTCCTATAGTGGGAGCACGTGTCTGTTAATTCAGTTCTGTCTTTGTTCTATTCCGTCTTTACTTGTTACTGTATCTGTTTGTGTGTGTTTGGATTAAAACCTAAATTTTCACTGACCGGTTGGTGGCTTGTAAAGGGTAGCTAACAACAATGCTGCTAGGAAGGAGCCACAGAACTTGGTGGCAGAGGTGGGGCTAGAGGAAATATGAATTCCAGAATTTGCAATCAGATGAGCTCAATTCAAATTAAAAAATGTTAGGAGCCAACTAGGTGAATTTTTTTTTTTTTGACAATAGCAACTTTTCAGTAAAAAGTGACATAATAAAATTCATGGCCAACCGCGCGGTGACCGCTCGGTCGGTAAAGGGTTAACTCGCGAGAGACTACAGATTTCGCTCACTATGAATATTGAAATCACCGCACAAAAATAGAGGGCGTGGCTGGTGTGTTAGTCTCAACTTCTGCAAGCTCAATGGGGACTTCAACCAAAATTTCTGCTGTCTCGGCCTTAATGGTCCTTTTTTTCGCTGCTTCAGTCAGAGATGCGGATTCTCAGTCGGGCGAGGACTGTGTCCGCATAATTGCTGCAGATTTGGGCGACGAGTTGTCTCCCCAGCCAACTGGGTTAATATACCTCTCGCTTGGTACTTTGTTCCAAGATTCCCAATTCCCTGTCCAGCTATTGGATTTCAACATAGTGTGCTCCGCTCAGGGATCACGGAGAGATCGATACCGGTCGGTATCGGTCATAGCCCAGTTTATCACAACTATCAGCCCGACACCAGATCTGAGACAGTTCCATTATTATTGTCAGAATAATGCTTGGACTACATTTAGCAACAGTTTCATGTCAGTATCAATCTCGCAGCTAGTGGGTAATCTTACAACACCTGAGAGACAGGACTGCAGAGTGTGTACAGACTTAATTACTGGCTTCACAATGGCAGAACACTGCGTAGGTGAGCTTTCAAGAGTAATTATATAAGTTGTAATAGGGAGCAGATCAGTGTAATAAACAGGAGGAGGTGTAGTAATTAAGGCGACAGACAGACAGACAGACAGACAGACAGACAGTCAGACAGACTGACAGACATAGAACAGCAGTGTTAATACATACAAATCTTCGTAAGAAAAAATCTTCCCAAGATATGTTCTTCACTCTGAAATGTCTCTTAAAATGAAAAAAAAAAAAAAAACAACAAAAAACATAGTTATTTTTAAAAATAAACTGAAGAATTGATTAATTTTAAAAAAATAGTCAATTATCGATATAGCTAGCTATAATTTCATTCAGTAAATTAATTTTGCAGCTAACAAAGACAATGACACAGTTCTCTCACTTTTACTAAGCTATCTGAGTACATAATTTAACCTATTTAATATTGCATTCCTAGTTTAAGGCTTCATTTTTACAAGCTATTGAACATTAGTATCTAAAAAGGGGAACGAATTAATCCTCACAATTAGTATGAGCAGAAAACTCAGTGCTTAATCAGAGGTAGTGGAATTTAAACATTGTTCAAAAATATTTTTGGACATGATACATTATATAATATAGTGGGTGTTAGCTTAAACAGCACTGGGTGGGTGGCAAGTATGCTTCTAGAAATGTATTGAAAGGATAATAATAGTAACAGCAGTGAAATATGAACATGCTTAAAGAGGCTATTTATCTATTTGGTAATGTAGTAATTAAGAATTATGGTAGTTATAACTATTGAAATTTTTTCTGTCATTTTATTTAGAATGTCCAAGTAGTTGTACTGGTGCAAGGCGATGTGGACTGTTAGATGAGGCTTCGAGCTGCTGCAATTTCTTTGATTTGTCAGGCATTTGTGCCATGGCATGCCTACCAAATTCCTCTCCTGATTCTAATTTTGATTGCAATTGTATCCCTGGTTTTGCCACGAATGGCACAGCTTGCCTGGAAATTGACGAGTGCAATTCAAATCCATGTAATAATGGAGGAAGTTGTGTGGACAGGATAAATGGATATACATGTAACTGTATGGAAGGATATACAGGTCAAAATTGCAGCACCAATATTAATGACTGCTCCCCTAATATTTGTGAAAATGGAGGGACTTGTATTGATGGGGTCAATAGCTTTTCTTGCTTGTGTGTTCCAGGATATACTGACCCTACTTGCTCTACGAACATAAACGACTGCTCTCCTGGTATTTGTGAAAATGGAGGCACTTGTATCGATGGAGTCAATAGCTTTTCTTGCTCGTGTGTTCCCGGATATACTGACCCTACTTGCTCTACAAACATAAATGACTGCTCCCCTGATAGTTGTGAAAATGGAGGCACTTGTATTGATGGAGTCAATAGCTTTTCTTGCTTGTGTGTTCCAGGATATACTGACCCTACTTGCTCTACAAACATAAATGACTGCTCCCCTGATAGTTGTGAAAATGGAGGCACTTGTATTGATGGAGTCAATGGCTTTTCTTGCTTGTGTGTTCCAGGATATACTGACCCTACTTGCTCTACAAACATAAATGACTGCTCCCCTGATAGTTGTGAAAATGGAGGCACTTGTATTGATGGAGTCAATAGCTTTTCTTGCTTGTGTGTTCCAGGATATACTGACCCTACTTGCTCTACGAACATAAACGACTGCTCTCCTGGTATTTGTGAAAATGGAGGCACTTGTATTGATGGAGTCAATAGCTTTTCTTGCTCGTGTGTTCCAGGATATACTGACCCTACTTGCTCTACGAACATAAATGACTGCTCCCCTGATAGTTGTGAAAATGGAGGGGCTTGTATTGATGGAGTCAATAGCTTTTCTTGCTCGTGTGTTCCAGGATATACTGACCCTACTTGCTCTACAAACATAAATGACTGCTCCCCTGATAGTTGTGAAAATGGAGGGGCTTGTATTGATGGAGTCAATAGCTTTTCTTGCTCGTGTGTTCCAGGATATACTGACCCTACTTGCTCTACGAACATAAATGACTGCTCTCCTGGTATTTGTGAAAATGGAGGTACTTGTATTGATGGAGTTAATGGTATTAGCTGCACTTGCGCTGTAGGATATACAGGACCAACCTGCTCAATGAATATAGATGACTGCTCACCAAATCCTTGCCAAAACTTGGGAGTATGCATAGACCAAATAAATGACTATGTTTGCAATTGTTCTCCCGGATACACCGGCACTAACTGCACCAGAAACATAGATGACTGCAATCCCAATCCGTGCCAAAATGGCGGTGTTTGTGAAGATCAAGTCAATAATTTCAATTGTATTTGCCCACTTCGATGGACAGGTCCAGTCTGTGGTACTGTTATTGACCCTTGCTCTCCAAACCAATGCATGAATGATGGAAACTGTACAGCCATTGGAATCACAGACTACTCGTGCTCTTGCTTGCATGGTTTCACTGGTTCGCGATGTGAAACTGACATTAATGAATGTGATGGCTCCTCCCCTTGCTCTAATGGAGGGACTTGTGTGAATTCAGTTGGAAGTTTCACCTGCCAGTGTGGCACAAACTGGAATGGACAGCTGTGTCAGGAATGTGCTATAGACTACTGTGCCACATGTGTGGGAACTTCTGCCACCTGCCAGCAATGCTTGTTGGGTTATGCCCCCTCTCCCAATGGTGGATGTGGTAAGTGCACATTTTAAAATCGTGTCTTCTATTGTGTTCTTTGTTGAAGTTTCTTGTAGCTGTTGTTATTGTTGTTGTTGTTGTTTTAGATCTGTGTGCAAATCTGGTAAGCAACTGCATTCGATGCTCTACAATAACTACTGCTTGTGAACAATGTGCAGCTGGATTTCAACTTGTAGATGGGAGTTGCAGAGGTTAGTCAAGGACTTACCATAACGTGGGTTCAGCCACCCAAACAACTAGTTCTCAAAGCATCCTCTGCAAAAAAAAAAAAAAAAAAAAAAAAAAAACAATCTACAACTTAACTAGCTAAAACAGTAGAATTTGTACAGAGTCTGTATCTCTTGTTACTGAAAAATAATTTACTAAGCAATAGTTGTGTAATGCTGTAAAAACCTAATTCAGAAAGTATAAGCAATACAGGAGGCACCTTATCACTATGAATGATGACCTGGGCATAGTGATAAGGTGCCTCCTGTATTGCTTATACTTTCTGAATTAGGTTTTTACAGCATTACACAACTATTGCTTAGTTGATGGGCGTTGTTCTTGTTATTGGCAGATAAATTAAGTGTATTTCATGAAAAAATTTTTGGACTAAATGTAGAACTCAAAAGTGGGTGTAAAATTTGAAGCAATGAATTGACGACCACTGGATAAAGTCTTTTGGGCTTTGCTGAGCTGAACTTTTGTTTGCATAGCAGATTACAATTCAGAATCACTAAGAGAGGACACTAATTATTTTTTAGTGTGCCAGTAAATGCAATACATTTGGACTAGATCCAGCACTGTGTTATAGTATTTTTATTTGTTTTCCTTGTTCCAGAGTTTACATAGTACATTAATTTGTAATCTCTAGTATACCTACAATGGTGTTGACAATGCTAACTGCTGGTGTTGTAGTTTCAAACTCCTCTGTTATGATGATACTAGTGGTTGTCAACCTCTAAAATTACGTGTCATATAATATGTTTATTTCAGAGCAATGCAGAACTGAGAACTGCAAGCAATGTTCCAGTGATGGTAATATATGCAGTGAGTGTGGCAACAGCTACAACTTGGATGTGGCTGCAAACTCATGCCTCTTTCAGAGTGGAACTTCACTGACTGACATACAAATCATAGGTAAAGACATGAGCCTGCCATTATTATACTAAACTGTAATTCATCTGAAACGACCAGGGCTGTACAGGATTATATTGGCATAGCCAGTCAACTAAGTTACTGCCATGCTAACCAGATAAAAAGTTAGGTGATTTGCAAATTGTGAAAGTTCAATTACATCTAATAAGTTCAGTAACTTGACAGCAACAACAATGTATGTGGTGAGTATAGCAGAGACAATAGTGCAAGTGAGGAACTTGTAAGCAAATTGTACAGCTTGCTCATCTGATAAATTCCAAAGCTGTGGATTTAATTCCGTGTTTGTAAAAACACGTGTACCAAGTTCACAGAGTGGAAAATGTTGATATAGCCTGACAGAGAGCAAAAATTGCTGTTAATATTAAGATTCTAGCTGATGCTTAGCTATGTAACAAAAATACAGGCAAAGCTGCCATTATAAGAAAAAGTGATTTTAATAGTGGTGCAAAAATATCTTAATCAAACTACTTGATTACTTGATTATTTCAATTTTGCTCTCGCTTAAACTATTACTTATGTCACTACAGGTATCATCGTGGGATCCATTGTTGCTAGCATTCTGATCATCTGCCTAATAGCATGCAGTATGTCCTGGGCATACAGCAAATATGAACGTCCCAGAATGGTTGAACGCCCAAAGAAAACTCCATTTGAAGACCAGTTAGTTTGATAGTTAGAATTAATGCTGTTCATTGTTATCATTGTATAATTACATGTGTTTAGTGGGGAGAATGCAAGTCCAATATATAGCAACAAGACTGTAATTATTGAAGAAAGCAACATGATGACTGAAATTTAAAGGCATTTTGTATTATTCCAAACCATTGTTCTTACAGTATAACATTTGTATTATGTACAATAGTATAAAATGATTTTGTTCTTTCAATGTTATTTAACAGTGATAAAAATTGATTAAAATGTCTGTGAAGTGAAATGTTTAAAAAGGATTTTTAAAAAAGCAGTAGGTATTATGTCAGACATCTTCTGAGTATATATTGTGTCCAAACAAGTATTTGGGTGGTTTAACGTCAAAGACTCGAGGAATCTTGCGCATTTGTAATAAATGGTCTATGAGTTCTGGAGAACACTTGACTTTGTATCTGCAAACAAACTAAACAAAGGACACAGTAAGTACTCAATATTTTGATTAAAGTGTGGAGTAATTTACCTCCAAAGCCATAAAAACTTCTCGAATGCCTAAATAATAGGCTGGAAGAGACATCACAAGGAGGCTTAGCTTCTCCTAAGAAAGATATATTATCTAATATCACACCTAGTGTCACATAAGTCATTGGGGGAAGGCTGCTAGTGAGCGAGTGAGGTGTGAATTTAGAATTACAGGCTAAAAAATTATTTAGATATAGCTATCATCCCCTCCTAAAATGTGCTGATTATATAATAGTAAAAATATTTTTGGCAAATCGTGTGTGTGTGTGTGTGTGTGTGCGTGCGCGCGCATGTGCACATGTGTGCAACTTGTTATTGAGAGGACTATACCCTCGGCTTGAGTAAAATTTTACACATGTAGTGAGAATATTTCCTCTTGCCAGTAAAGGGTTGGTAAGCATGTTCTGATTTTAGTATGTCACAGCTAATCTTTTGTTGTTGTTTTTAGTTAGTTGTTTGTTTACTTGTCTGCCTGTTTGTTTTTATCAAGCTGCATTCTGGTATTTGAGGCTTTCTATGATACTGATGTTTATTGATATGAAGTGGAACAATGTTAGGAGTATAATACGCAAAAATGAACTTGAGAAAGCAGAATTTGTGTTTTTAGTTGCAGTCTCTTCTAAATTCAGAAATTGAAATTATTGTCTCTGGGAGCGATTGTTTTATTCTAAGACATCAGGAAAATTAATTCACATATTGCATTAAAGGGTATGAAATTAGTCTATCATGCTCACATTTATTGTCACCTGATTATTCTAGACCTCCCCCTCTCTCTCTCTCAGAAAAATTGTACAAAAACCATCAACTTACCACCACAAATGATATATTCCTTGTCTTCATGAACAGAAACTGCTTAAGATCTTCCAGTGTTTGCTTGTGCTCTTCACTTACACCACTATCATTTGCAAAAATAGACGTCATTTCCTCGGTTAAAATGGCTATCCTGTGATGTGTAATACACAATATTAAATATGCATGCCCACCAGGGTTGGGGTCAAATACTTTGAGTAGTATTTGTATGAGTAATAGCACAGGTAACTGTGCTATAGCACGAGTAACGCGATTGAAATAGCACGATGCAAAGCCTAGTGTTATTTCAATTGCTTTACGAGTTATGAGTACTATTGATCCCTAATAGCACAGGTTACCCGTGCTATCACTCGCTAATAGTAGGCCAGCTTTTTAAAAAGTCTTTTGCAATTGTAGCTACACTGTATCGTTCAGTCAATATCTCCTTATTTCAGGATTAGCTTCCGCTGGAACTTTCTTTTCATCGTACGATTCCTCCTAATCTGTTGTAAAACATTCCGTCTAACGGGTAGAGGTTCTGTGGTAAAGAAGGACATTGTCTCCAACTATAGTACGGCGCGTAAGTAGCCCATTCAAAAATGTATGGGAAAAATCACTGTTCAATTGAAATCGCACGGGGAAAGTGAAATAGTGCGTAACTAATTGAAATACCTCGGTAACTAGGTGGAAACTAAGTGAAATACCTCGGGTTAAGTGAAATAGTACGGGTAAGTGTGCATGCGTAGAGCAGTTCCAGTAGTTTCTAGTTGGAGACAATGTCCTTCTTTACCACAGAACCTCTACCCGTATTAGATGGAATGTTTTACAACAGATTAGGAGGAGTCGTACGATGAAAAAGTTCCAGCGGAAGCTAATCCTGAAATAAGGAGATAGTGACTGAACGATACAGTGTAGCTAGAATTGCAAAAGACTTTTTTAAAAGCTGGCCTACTATTAGCGAGTGATAGCACGGGAAGCAACTTGCCCTCCATTCTATAGCTACATTCAGTTAATTTAACAGCAGCTTTTCACAGTAGGAGGTGGAGCTATTGAGTTATTACCATATAATTATACCAGAATGACCAAGACGCTTGATTCTGTAATTTCTAGAACTAAAAATATGAGTCTGTCCAATAGAAATATGTTATTACCTACGAAAGCTCACATTTCATCATTTACCTTATAATTTTCAGAAGAAAGTATTTGAAATACAAATACAAATACTTCACTTTTTAAATCTTAAAATACAAATACTTCAAAAAAGTATTTAAATACAGCTTAATTACAAATACTCATGTATTTGACCCCTCCCACAACACACAAATAATAATAAAACACTTCGTATATTTCATTCTAATCGAACCATTCTGGAGTGATGCTTTCACCTTCTTCCCATCTCACACGAGACGACTTCCTTCTCATGTACTTCAATTGCTTTTCCACATTGGTTTCGGTTCCATAAGACAAATATTTAGACTTTAAAGACCAACTCCTCAACTGTACCCTAGAGAGAGAAAGAGAGAGAGAGAGAAAATAAAGACGTTGTTTGACCATATCTCTTGTGGTATTACTTCTCATGCTGTTTCAGGACAGCTTTTAGCTGGGCAGCTGTTTCATTTTTAAAAACAATGAGGCTCTTCTTGCTATTTGGTGAGCTTGACCCATGAATTTCAGTTCTATAAAGTATTATAATATCACCATTACCACAAGCACAATTAATTAAGAGAGAGGGTTGTAGTAGTCATCCTGTCTGTTTGTCTGTTTGTCTGTTTGTCTGTCTGTCTGTCATGCTCTAATTTTGGAGATTACTGACAATTAACAGTAGATTTAGGTATGAACTTACTCAGGACAAAGATTTAAGACCTTTTATTGTGCTACTTTTTTTAATTTCGGGCTATTCGTTGAGAAAAAGCGAAGCTTTCAACTCCGCATAGGTACCAGCTTTTATGGGCAACACCCCCTAGCATCACGTCATAATCACATGAGCAAATAATTTCTGCAGCCAGCGGTGTACTTAGCTTTATGCTCAGGCTCCTAAGCGTTACTCTGGGGAAGTTAACACAGTTGAAAGAAGTGAAGTTTCGCGTTGAAAATGTATACAGGTGATTGTTTCTGGCTAGTTTAGCTTTTTCTCTTATGAAGACAGTGTTTCCATGTACCATTTTCATTGGTCGAGCTATTTTGATACCTCATTAAAAATAGCTAACAGATTGCTTGTTCTTTTGGAAGGAGATTATATTGTAATAGCTAGGTAGTGTTTAATAACGCTGAGGGTTCTCACCATTGGTGCTTCATTTTAATAGGTCTCAACCAACCAATCTTTTATAAAAACTGAGATGAGTCACAAACCTTGTGATATTACAGTGATAAAACATACAACAAACTGTGAAGTTTATTCAAAATCTCAAACCTACTGGTATTTTTCTGGTTGCAGAATCACCACTTTTCGTTTCCATACAGGGAGTGACCTAAATAAAATAAAATAATGAAAGTGGAATGGGATTTGAATGGAGGAGAAGAGAAATATAACCTTAACCCAAATTTGCCAAGTCAGTAAATTCGCTTCATGCCACAGTGATCAATTATATTGACTTGATTATAATATTAAAATGAAGTTATGGTGATTAGTAGAATACATATCTCATCCTTCCCTAATGTACGAGGTCAAATGAGCATAATGGCATGTATGTGCACTTGTGAGCTTATATACACCGTATTTCTCAAATAAACTTGGTGAATTCTATTCGTTTCAAGACTTCAAGCTGTGGGTGGCCCATCAGAAGGGCACAGTCTTATTTAAGGGTGCACTCTATTTCATTCATCACAATTTCCAAAACATTGGGATTAAATTATTTCATCGTGTTGGTGAGAGTGCCCTAGTCTTTGTGTCAAATTAGTTTATAGGAATAAAAGTACGGTTACAATAGCTCACTAACTGCTGCATTGTTATAGCCTGTCCAAGTTGAGTTGGCACAACCGCAAGCGCAGTAAATGAGGAATGCATTTAGTTAACCGGAAGCAATTTAGTCATGTGAATCCAAGTCAATTAAGCGCACAAACGTCAACGTTGCACGTGAAAAAGGGGTGGTTATGCAGGTGTGCATTAATTCTGTAACTATTGTAACAAAGAAATTTAGTGAAGTTTATGGAGTTTTTCGGGTGTTGTACAGCTCATCTCGTCTGTTTTCTATTATATTTATGCTTGTTATGCACAGATAATGTACAGCAGATGGAGAACGCAAACTGGTGAGGCATTCTTCTAAAGAGACAAGATTAAAACCAGTCGATTCTACCTACTGTGTCCCAAGAAATATTCAGACATTCACAGGATTCAGCAGTACAGCACTGTTAACTTGTAGCTAAGTTATTAGACTTTCTTGTTAAATAAAATTATCAATTGTTTTATTTATTTATAATATATATATATATATATATATATATATATATATATTCACCCTAGATATCTTCACAGCATTATCTTTAGGTAGTATTATCTCATGGCTGTATTGCCAAGCTCATTACCCTAGTAGTTACAGCAACTGGTCAAGTTCAACACTTTTCCTGGTTTTTACAGCTACCTTCCTAGTGTAGCCTACCCAACCTGATCAGAGCGTGCTAAAATAACAACTGGGGGTTTGGGGAATTATGATATCTAGGGTAGAATAAACCCTCTCGGCTGAGTGATATGGCAGGGTATTTCACTCTCAGGCTTTATTTTCACTTGGCGTCTGGCTTGTGAAAATAAATTAGCCTGCTCTTGAAATATTTCGCCATATCACACTCTGACTCATGTAATAAGTACTAATTATATGAAAAATGGTGAGATGATAGAATTTAAGTAGTACACATATTATACAAAATATAGTTGTGATCCAGAGTTGAAGGTGGAGTGCAGCCTGAATTGGTCCTAATCCTTACAATGAACAGCATCTAGTAGTGAAGAAAAAGGAATTGGCATAAACACAGCTTTGACAAGCACACAATTGAACTGCAAAAAGCTTAAGTGTGGCTGTATTACAAGTTGCTAGCTAAATGATAGCTATATCACTCTGAAATATATTGGCTAATGGCATTTGTTATTGAACAGGTAGACAAATAATCTTACCAACATCCTATCAGGTGGTCCTGTACCCTCTGCGACAACAGGACACTCCGTTGATCCTGTTTCCACACTCACAACCTAAGCTAATCACGATATGTAGCTAGAATGCAGAAATCTGAGAAGAAGTCGTTCATTGTTTACAAAATTCTTAATGAAGACAGTCCATATGATCAATTGAGCTGTACCGCATAACTAAAAGCGGGCACGTTTTGAATGGGGAACCTGTGGTCTTTTTCTATTTCCATAGACTTTTGTATTGAGTTTTGGAATAGCACTTTCTCTCCAGTTTTGGAGTATACTGAGGAAATCTTTTTAACCGCTTCGGCGTGAGCATTCTAATGGTGCAAACCCTGGATACGTAGCTGCTTCCGTTAAAAAATTATTCAAGTTTTTTTTCTGGCCAACTCAACTTGGATATACTATAGTCACTCTCATTTGTTATACAACATCCTCTTCCTCCTCATCCACCTCAGGGTTGATGTCAAGGAATCCACTTGATAGGTCGAGTCAGCAGCATTGAGAAATGCAGCTTCCTTCTCCTGTGTCAGCAGCAGTGTGAGTAACCTGGCTGGGAGGTATTGACTCAAGTCTTCTCTATTGCCTTCTCCAAGCCCTCACAATGCTCACAAAATTCTGACCTGTATCTCAATGTACAGCTAAATCTTCAATATGTGTATTCATGAATAATTCATGAGCTGTGGAGGCTCGGTAAAGCATCATCATTAGTTGAATGGTAAAGCATCGTCATTAGTTGAATGGTAAAGCATTCTCACGTTCAGTAGAGTGATTAAGAAACAAAGTGAGAGGAATCAACGAGGGAAGACAATGAAAGTTTTAAAAGGCAAAGCAAAACTTTTGCAAAGCCTAAGTCCACAATCATGAGAGAGACTGAGGAGCAAAAGAGAGAGAGAGAGACAAAGGAGGAGCTGAACAAAGAGGATAAAAAAGCTGATAGTTCTGGAAGAAAGAGAGCAGGGGGAGGATGATAAGAATGAATAAAATACCTTATGCTCTACTGTGTCCTTCACTTGCAAAAATACATCAAGTGCCACTGTGTGGTGGGATACTTGCTGATGAAATAGAAGGATGATAACAATGGATAAAAATACCTTATGCTAGTGTATTCTTAACTTGCCAAAATTGGGTCAAGGCTCTTTGAAAAGATCATTTATTTTGTAAAAAGCGTGATATTTATTCCTTTTTTAAGTTTTGGTGTAATTTTAAACCTTCAATTTTTTTTTATAAACATTATTATTCAGTGAATTTGCTGCAGATAAATAACAGCAGATAATTGTATTATGAGAATTTTTTTTTTTTAATTTGATTGGAGGGAGTGGGGCATTATCAAACCAAAATTTGTTTTACCAGTTACCAGCCAACCCCCCCCCCCCCCCCCCCCCCCCCCCCCCCCCCCCCCCCCCCCCCCCCCCCCCCCCCCCCCCCCCCCCCCCCCCCCCCCCCCCCCCCCTCCCCCCCCCCCCCCCCCC
>WLWI01002481.1_pt1 | contig 15897 bp, 8 predicted proteins | sample 6701501 | NCBI WGS metagenome assembly WLWI01 (sample SAMN12718690, study PRJNA515312) | sponge metagenome | isolation source: marine sponge | host: Mycale hentscheli | place: New Zealand: South Island, Marlborough, Capsize Point | collected 2014-11-01
TTCTTAAGATTTAATTCATTATTAAACTTGAGTGTCAGATTATCTTATCTCTCTCACAACAAGGGCAAGGGATAAGACCGGCCGGGGCAGTGTATGTGTGAGTGAATGACTGGCTTCGAGGCAGGTATGTTGACCCTAATTAACAAACTAATTAAATTAATTTCTTTGGGGGGGCTGTTGGTCGGTATCCCAACCAACTGCCTTTGGCCACAAGGCCCCAATGCTGCGTGGCACGATCTGCGCAAAGGGGCCTTCCCCCCAAAGCTGGGGATTTCCCTGCCTGAAAGGGGGTTGGGTGAACACACCTACCTCTGCACTGATATGTGGGCCAGCCCAGTTCATGTCAAAGATACTTAGATAGGCAAGAGGATGCACAGCTCTACCTTACCTCTGGGTAGCGACTAGAGTTAAATGCTATTTAAAGTAGTTAAATGAGGTTAACGGCACGAGCTGGGCCACGGTGCCCACACCGGGGAGGTGTGGCACACACAGGAAGCGCATGCGTACAGGCGGGAAGGCACATGCGGCACAGTTACAATAGCCTATAGCGGGTGCTAGACAAGAAGGCTACCAAATTTTGGCTCCCACCTTCCTCCCCTAACATCCTCCAGGGTGTTTAAATCCATCACCTATCATGTGATGTGAAACTGGGCTGGCCACAAGGCCCCAATGCTGCGTGGCACGATCTGCGCAAAGGGGCCTTCCCCCCAAAGCTGGGGATTTCCCTGCCTGAAAGGGGGTTGGGTGAACACACCTACCTCTGCACTGATATGTGGGTAGCCAGCCCAGTTCATGCCAAAGATGCTTAGATAGGCAAGAGGATGCACAGCTCTACCTTACCTCTGGGTAGCGACTAGAGTTAATTGCTGGACCAGCTGATACGACACCTATAATTGCATGCAGTATGGGTGCCCTGGTGGTAGAGGGGAGTGCCTGGAACTGGGGAGTCCCTGAGGGGAGTTTGAGTGCTCTGGTGTAGTCTGTATTTGCACAATGGAGATTAGGTTTTTCAATGGCACACTGGAGGTCAAGTATAATTATCACACTGGAGCCAAGTAGTGGGTTGTCTTTTCAATAAGCCACTATAAAGGGTGTGTTCCATGTGCTGCTTGAATGAAAAAATGTTTTAACTTTACCTAATGAGCATTATATCACATGTGCCACCAATGTGTCACATGTGCTACCAACGTGTCACATGTGCTACCAATGTGCCACATGTACATCCTCATGTATGTTAAACACCAATGACCTGAAGTAGTATACCACTCACTGATAGTGTCTCACTTTACATGGGACGCCCATCCATTGTTTTATTTAGAGGAAAATCTAATATTAAAATGAATACTATTTAATGTTATGTTTTAATATAGGGAGAAAGAAATTTTACTGGCAGTGCCTTGGATAACGTAGTAGCCATTGATGTGTCAGGCATCCAGTCTGTGGTTTCTATTAGTGGTGTCTCTGACTCTAACAAAGGCACTTATGGATGTGAGGCTACTTCAGCTGATGGCAGTCAAAGTGACGCTGCTGCAGTAGAACTGTGTGTAGTGTGACTTCATCATCGAACATAATGTCTGCATTTCATCATGTACAGCAGAAACTCTAGTTGTGGCCAATGCAATCACATTTTTACAATTTAAAAAAAAATTCATACAGCTTGGTGTCTATTTGGTGAACCTGTAGTTTATATTTATATATGTTACTGACCAATTACAAACTTTGGACTGTTATGGGCCAGACCATTTCTAAACCTCAGACTGTTTTAAAACAGGCCAGACCATTTAAAAAAACAGGCCAGACTATTTTAGAACAGGCTGGTCAAATTATTCAAACCATTTCGAAGGGTGTCAAACCATTTTTCTAAGAATCAGATTGTTAAAACGAGTTTTGCCAAAGCAGACCCAAGACACAGAACTCTTGTGTGTTCATAAAAAAAATGTTCTGAATAGAACTATTTGAAAAAAATAATTGAAATAAAACAGTAAACTTCACTAATCCAAGCAATTTGGGCATGCCAATCCTATTAAAAACACACTTGATCGTTAGTGCATGCATCTGTCACTTCACAAATAACTAGTGCAGGAATACATAGTCATACCATTATAGTTATAGGAAGGGCTACAGTTTATCAATCTATTAGAGCATTAACGAAAGCTGAGTAAGGTGGGTTGCAGTCATCTAGGGTGAAAATCTATAAGATAGGCAAGGTCATTCAGTAGACATGGCTATGCTCTCATGGTCAGACAAAAAAGGAAAAAAACAGGTAAGTACACAAATTACAATGTGAGAAATGCATAAATATGTAATGAGTTTATTCAAACCAAACATTTCACTAATTTGAACACCCTCTTGGTCCCACTAAAGTATTCACCCACACAGATACAAGGATCAACAAACAACAAGTTAGATGTGTTAATGAATTATATTGCTCAGAGTAATCTCTTTTTCCAGCTAGCTCTGTGCACAACAGATTCATTACAGAAAGGTCACTAAAAATAAGGGGAAATATATTACGTCTATGGAATTTTGAAAGGAGGGTTATTTCTCTTTACCAACAATGGAGTGATATGATCTAAATCATGCTATTATACCCAATAATCACATTATTTTATTAACGAATTCAAAATATATTATAAATTGACAAGGTTTCTTATTCCTCGGCATCTTCTACTTCTTCAGGGGTTAACTGTGGTCAAACTCTCTGTGGTGATATACTAACACAATGTACAGCAAGATTTCTGGAGGGTACGCTTACTGTCTACTATATTCTACTATATTTGGCAAGAAATCGAAACGTCGGGTTAGTTTTAATTAACAATATTATTGGCTGTAAGAACGAGAAAATTTGCTATATTATAATTATTTCAGCCGAAAATGACTGAATCATTCCTAGTTCTTTACACATCTCAGTCACTAGTAATTAATGAAACACTGCTATAATGATGCAGCAAGATGTAAAGGATGCAAATGCATGTAATGTGGCTAATTAGGCAGCATTTAGGCTTGACATGAACACACACGAATTTGACATTTGCTAGGCTTGCATCTGAAACTTTGGAACCACTAAAAACATCTTATCTTAGAAATTTTTATTTACTGTTTTTTAAGGTTGTTTATACTTCTATGACGTTTTCTCTCAGAGATTTCCTAATTACCCCATGTGTTCCCCTCTTACAATTTGTGGGGAACTGGATTCAACAAACAATAGACTAATAATTTGTGCTCTTGTGTGCTCTTTAATACCAGAGCAGACTTTGTATCTGGTTGCTTAAAAATGGTCCAGACCATTTTTGTAGTTTGAAAATGATCTGTAACATTATTATATGATACATGCTCATGTGTGTATATGCATCATGTGTGCGTCCATATGTGTGTATGTGTATTTATATTTACATGGAGAGGGTATAGTTTTTGTTTTGTTTTGTTTTTGTTTTTGTTTGTTTTTAATTATTGAGATTTGAATCTGATGAAAAGAAAAGCAAATGAATAAAGTAGGAGGAGGGTATGTGGTCAATGCAAAAATGGACCTTGATAATTTTTTTTATGACAACACAAGGAATCATAAGTTGCAAGTTCTTGCTTAGCAGAAATACTATTGTATAACCAAATGTGAGTTCTGGTGGTCTGTTGGCAGAGTTTACTGGTTACAAAAAATAGTTTGGAGAAACTACAATGGTTGTACAAACTCTATTCCACTTCCATCTTGACATCCATTTCCACTAGGTATAGTATCCCGTTGCATCACAATGATAACTCCCTAGAACCAAGTTTAGCCATGATTTTTAATTGTAGTTGAGGAAGGAAGTATGATTATATTTAGTAGACTTCTTTGAAGTGACAACCAGGCTTGAATCACACCCAATATGGAGACAGTTTCACAACCAATTTGAATGTGTCATAGAGCATCCATTAGTTGATGCAAGAAATGGTGAGTACAATTTTGCTCCAGTGATGTTGTAGTTCATACAGTCACCTGATTAGGTTATTAGTAATAGTCAGGAGCTACTTCTATATTAGCTCATGTGGATTAACACACACATACATATATATGGTGATTAAAATATGACACTTTGTACTTATGGGCTGGCAATTTTTTTCCCTTCAATTTGGTTGAGAACATTCACAATGCCAGTCTTTTTGTATGCATAGTTTATCAGCCTATTGTGTGTGTGCCTTGCGAAGTAAATTTAACTTCTTGTAAATTGTGTTGAGTGCATTTGATTTGAATACAATATTAGATTAGCAATATTCCGAGTTGCACCTGCTTTGTGAACATTAGGAGATTTTTTCAAACTATCTCAGCCTTTCTATTATGAGCACCAATGTTAAAAAAGAGATGGCTTCCATTGGAAATTTGAACCCAGAACTCGTCCTAGGACAAATAATCTATTACTAAATTTTCTCATTGAGTGTGCATGCACACTTGCATCTATGCCATCAGCAAGACATGTGCGTGGTATATTGAGCTATCAGGTGAGAGTTATTTAGACTAGTGTAGTATGATTCAGTGATCCAGAAGTTATTTCTATACATAGTTTGGAGTTTGTACGTCATCAATTATTCATGAGTTTAGAGGGTATCTATATATGGACATGTGCTTGTCTAGTGTACTACCACTCCTAGTTTAATATTAAGGGAATAGTTTAAGTCAGTCCATGGGTGCACTGGTTCAATGATCATATGACTGCTTAAAAATGAATATTAAGCTTTGTTAAAACGACAGTTTTTCACTTTGTTTAGCAAAGAGGTGGTGTCTAGCTGTCATAAATTAGGGTGACAATGTATCCCAAGATTAACTATAATAGCAAATTTTCTCGTTCTAACAGCCAATAATTCAAGAATGACTGAATAATTGAAAGATTAACTATAATATGATAGAAATTAATTTTATTGTTTATAATAACCTTTATGGGTTCAACAGCTATTTTGAATCTACACTCACCCTTGTATGATTTACACAAGTGAATTTTGTATTAGCTACATGAGTGTCTGAACGGTATACAGTATAGAATCACAAGCTGTAGAAGAAACAGTTTTAACTGGAAATTCACTAGGAAGCAAACTCAATTTCTACATATCGACAAGATCCTGCTTGATAACCATGTAATAGACACTCACTCGTGAAGGAGAACAGGAGAACATGAGTCACTCGATGCATTAGCCGGGGAAGAGAAAGTTGTAAATTAATTTAATAAGAGTGTATTCTAGTGGTCAGCAGTGGTTAAGTGGTGTACATATATTAGAGTACTATCAAAAGTAATTGAGACATGAGTACTCTTTACTCCAGTGCAATCAGGACTTATTTAGTATGTCACCTCAGGCAACTCTAGTGAGTGTTTTTGAGTTGACTATATATGCATTGATTAGAGCGGAGCTAACATGGAATTGTAAGTGCACCTGTCACAACCAACAGTTGGCCAGAATATTATAAACGGAAACAAATAATCTCTAACACTGTATCATAGAATATAATCTGTATTGACTACTAATATATACATACATATAATATATAAATACATGCAATATAAACCTAACCTGATGTTTCGCTTCTTGTTGAAGTCCTCCTCAGTGGTAAATTAGCTAGACTGAAATTTCTGTGGTAATTTTATTAACTAAATGTAGCTCCAGTCAAACCTGGGTAGTGGGAATGATATGAAGATGACATCATTGCCATAGCTAAGAAAAGAACTGAAAACACATCTAGTATCCATGTGAACACTGTAAGACCTTCTATAAAATTCACCATGGAAATACAAGAAAGAAGAAGGTAAGCTACGTGTAATTGGTTACTTCCACTGTTTACAGAAAACTTACACACACAGTAATTACCTTTACCAGGATTCCAGCGAGTACGTGCGCTAACATTCCCATTAAATGGGAAGAGGTAAGAGCTGTAGACAGAGCCATTAAAAATCGTGAGTTAAAAATCACGAGGAAGCTCTTCACATACAGATGACACCAGAAAACAGTAAGTTCAATCGACACATAGGTTTAGAGCTTCCTGGGTGCTGGCTGTCTATGCTAACCAGTTTAGCCAGGTTGAGATGTGATGAATAAATGTAGCTGTTGTAAATGTTGTGTGTGACAGATCTTCACCATTTGGTAAAAAACAAAACAAAACAAAACAAACTTAGCTGCTGAGTAAACATAAGATGTAATATACATTAGTGATAGCTAATAATGATGGTGATAATGAATTAATACTCATCATTGTGATAATAACAGCAGATAATGCATCAACAATACAACTTAACACTACAACACTAAATCAATAACCACAACAATAAATAATAAAATTAATAATAAAAATAGTAATAAATGTATTGCCACAACAACAACAACTACTACTATTACTACTAATAAATAATAGTAATAATATAATAATAATAATAATACTAACAGTCATATTATTATTATTAGCAAAACATATTATAAATATTCTTTTTATTTTATTATTTTAGTATGATGGACTAAGAAACTGTCAACTTAGTAAGTGTTCAAGTATGGATAGTTGAGCTGAGTAGAATATCACATTACAAAATACTTGTTGGAAGCACGTGATAGATTGCAGGTGCTACATCTGGCATAATTGCTACTTATTTGGTATCTTAAGTAGGGAATGACCTCATGGACTGCTTGTGAGTAGCACATGATATCCTTTGTAGTAGTAATCTCAGTATAAAAGCAAAACAGTCTTCTATGCTATACAAAACTTACCAGTTAGCTATTAATTGCCTAATGTCTGGAATTCTTGTTCTGATGGTAACAGCAACAATAGTTGCTGCTGCTACACAAGGCATGCCTCTTGGGGTCCAACCCCTTTCAACAGCTGCTGAAGCTCTACATGAAGAAGCCCCTACCAGTTCATACCAAGAACCAACAACAAGACAAGCTACAGGTAGTTGCTACTTTAGCTCTGTTATACTAGGTGTAATTTGTATGAAATGAAGTAAAATTTGTCATATACAATTTTTATTATCTCTATTTAGAAAGCAGTACCCCATGCTTACTGTCTATGGATCAAGTAGAAGAAATCCAGTCTCACCAATCAGACCTCTACTATATAGTAGTAAATGGAGAAGTATTAGTGAGGGAACATCCGCTGAATCTTTATGCAGACCTTTTGAGAGTAGTACTACAATCTGCTGCCAGGAACCAACATGTTCAAGATATCTGGATCAGCAGAACTCCCTGCAAAGCTTGCATAGAAATACTGCAGCTCATATTCCCAGGATCCACAAAACCCACATTACACATAGAAACCTGGAGAACTGCGAAAATACCAGCCACCAACTACTTAGCGGTCCTGCAGGGTATGGGGTGCATATCATCACTGAAGACAGCAAAATACCCAGTAGAAAGTTGGGATTGGATCGAGTTTTCCAACAAAGATAAAGTTTCTTCATGTCCTCACTATTCCATAAAACAAGGCTCCGCACAAAGTCGAGAAGCTAGTTATTTGGACAGCTCTTTACAACTTATTTCTGGATTAGACACATTTTGCAGCTGCTTAGATAATACATTTTAACCAAATAGAATTAATTTATATCACATCCAAAGCATCAGCTCAAATCACTTCCCCTTTTATTTTTATCTATGAGATGTACCACTTTACTGTTTTTATATGGGCTGAAATGAAATAGTCAGCTCATGAATATCTTATTTAAAGATTTTAAAAATGTTTTAACAAATATGAAAAACTAATCTCATTATTTTCAAACTATCATTTAAATAGTGCTACTCAGTCACCTTCAGGGAAGCAAATAAAAATTATATTAATGCTTCCAGGTAACCAATAGTAAACCTAGAAATGTCCTTTTTTATGAAGTTTTCTTACAGAGAGTCAGGTCATATGGGGTTTAAGAACTGATTCAGCTTTGTTGCCCAAATGGCAACCTTGGGTAACTCCTAGACTATTTGTGATTTTGGTCATTCAATTGCTAAATTTCACATTTTAACTCTAAATTAATGGTAAATAAACTGAAGTGATCTATTTCAGGAGTTACTTTGCATGCAGAATTGATTTCTGGCATTAGTTTTAGGATTAAGGATGGTCTAATAATGGTTGTTACTGTTGAGAAGAGTTGCCACAATAGTGTCATGGACGAGATGGTGATGCATCCAAGGGCCAAACATGTAACTGTTTGCTGGGTTTAGTGTGCCTGAATACAATATGCAAGATGATTGTTGTAACCATTCCACTCCATTACATCATCTCCTAGATTGAGACTATATAGCCACTGAACATCTTTCTCCTGTGCTGCCTCAAGACACTAACTAACTTGGTGAATTTGAAAGTCAGAAGCCATGGCATAAGTTTCATGGCGACCATTGGGAGTTGTCACAAGCAAATTGAAATTATGAAACCATCAAAACACAAGTCCAGCACATGAATTGAGTCCCATCATTTAATGGAAAGTGTATGAATTGTACTGTGCTGCTAAATTGTCGAATTTCCTAATATGAAACTCTAAACACATTTTCATGTAGGATATCAATAAGTTCACTAATTTATGGTACAGCTTCATACCCAATCCTAATGGGATATGATTCTGCGTGCTCAAAATATTTTTCTGCATAGATTGTAATAAACTCAAAGATGGCTTTGAAATTTTGCCATTTGATACAAGCTTAGAAATAAATCTGAGCAATGTAGCTAGTGCTAGTTGATTCCTTAACCATAAGGTAAGAAAATCATTAAGATCATAATCCTTGTCTCTTACACACTTCAAATTTGAACTAAAGTAGCTATCCTCCACCTCATCATCATCATTGTCTGTTTTGGCAACCTTCAAAATTTCGCCTAAAAAATCTTGAAAACCAAGACAGATGCACAACCACTAATGTTGAGTATAATAATCTCATCCCTAAGATGTGCCATCAGCTTAGAAATTATTTGCTTATGTGTAAGCTTTCTTTCAAAACAAATACACTTGTTATGCAATCAATTGTTGTCCAAGTACACAGCTTTCGATTCGCAAACATTAATAAGCTTTAGTAAAGTGTCATCAAAAAATGGCTGAAAATTGTCCAGAATGCACTCATGGGATCTTTCTGATGCTATTTTAACAGTGAACATGATACTGCACATGCACTGCAGCTAAATCTTGCACACTTTGGCAATGCATTGGCACTTCTCTACTCCATGAACCATTTCTGTCATCACAGCATTTTAATATGATTTGCTTAAATGGTGCAACACTCTCCACACCCTTTCTTTCACATTGTACTACCCATTCCCACCTATCAGGATGCTTAGGGTTGATTTGCTGGCTCACTATCTTTGCCATAAAAGGGGCAATGAATCTTGAAATCAAACTTGTTCACCTGTGACCTCCTAGCTAACAGGTGGTTCATTTGCACAGCTAGAATCACATTTTCTCTTCTTTGCTTCTAATTTCTTGATGTGGTACTTAGAAATAAATAAACAGTAGCAACCTTTATGTGACTCAAGACTAATTGTCTTTCCTTGAGCATCCAGCATACCTTGAATAATACTATAAGTCTCGTTATCATTCCTCACAGTTCCACACACCAGCAGTTTTTTTTAACTGCTTGTAGCCTGAAGGCTTGGAGTGGCCCAGAACTACTATACTATACAATTACACGGCTGTTGATGGGGGGGGAGGGGGGGGGGGGGGGGGGGGGGGGGGAGGGGGACGGGGGGGGGCTAGAGGGGCATTTTAGAAAGTGAATAGACTAAACTATCTTTTTTTGCAGCTGTAATTATTTTGCTAACCTGAAAAATATCATTATTAGAGGTAAAAAAACAACAACAACAACAACAACAACAACACAAGTTGCAGTGATGACACTGATTCCATCTTCCATGCCATTTCTGCATTTCTAATGCGCCCCTATCATCAATTGAAATTGATTAAGCAGATGATCCCAACCTTCCCTATTTATTCCCTTGTTAAAAAACTTAATTAAAAATATTGGCATGTAATCATTCTACTATATTTTGAAAAGGTTGTCTAGCAATTAGAGTAATCTTTGTGTATCCTGAATTTACTGGCTGCAGTAAAGCTCAGCTAGTCACATTACATATTTATGTGTTAATTATATAGCTATGTAATAGATAACTCCACGATTTTTTTAATTTTTATAAAAGCACTATTAGCCCATCCAGAATCCTGCGAGCGGATAATAAAAAGGAAAAGGGTCGGCCACGCGAGACTAGATGTCAATAAAGGTCACTAAAAATGAATGCCATAAATCAATTTACATGCAAAATAAGCCTAAATATAAACCTTAACATATAGAGTTAAAAATGCAATACCACATGGGCAACAAAGCTGAATTCATTCTCAAGTGATCATGAATCTGCAAAAACAAATTCATAGGAAAAGACATTTCCAGGTTAATATATTGGCCTTATGAGGAAGATTCCTGAACTTGTATGTATTCTTAAATCATTGTTAAACTTAGTAACAGATCATTGATTCATTTATACCACTATTCATTAAGTCTTCCAGTGGAAGTGGATTGTATCCATCCTGTCAAAAGTCTAGACTCATCTCTAGTCACATGGGAATAGAGGTCATTGTCCTTGTGGGGAGTTATAGTTGTAAGAGAACTTATATGGTATACTTATCAAGTGCCATTAAGAGGATAAAAAAAAAATCAGTAGCAAAGCACACTATCAATTTGCTGAAGATGAAGCAGTTTACTGTCTTGATAATGATCGTTGCAGCATACACCTCTGCAGCTTTGCCCCAACAATCACAGGGATTTCATCAGCGTATTGGTGGTGATTTGAATGGTGGAGAGAGAGGTTAGAGGCTAACTGACTGCTTTCTTGTCCTTATCTATTACGCTCTTTCTTCAAAGATGTAAAAAGCCTAACTGATGAGGAGTTGATTCAGAAGCTAGATGAAGCAGTACTTTCAAATTCACAAAATATAGAAGAAAATAAATTACAAGGCAAGAAATACTATTAATGATTTCTAATTGTGTGAAGTAAATGCTGCATGTCCACACAGACACTACAGGTAAGCTATCCACAAATCCAGATCTGCCAGCTGACTGGCTCTTCCAGCTATTCAAATTGCTACTACAGCCCCCAAAACCAACAGTGAAGCCAAGTGAGTCACTCATTCACATATCATTATTATTGATGTCAAGTTTAACTGAGCTAGTTTTTATCTTATTCAGCTGCAGCTTCATCTGACATGAGATGCCTGCTATCCCATGACCAAGTTCAAGACATACGGTCTGCCAATTCCAGCAATTACTACATGGTGGTGCAGAATCAAGTGTTCCAAGAGTCTAAGATTCTGAACCTTTTCCTTGCCTTATATGAAATTTCTGTAAAAGCTGCATCTCAAGGCAAGCCTATTACAGATGTATGGTTTAGCCATATTCCTGGCAGAGACGTCTTGGAAACTTTGGATTTTACATTCCCCAGTAGTGACAAGCCTACATTCCACTTTGAATCTTTGCATGTCGTAAACGATGGAGTCAATACTCTAGCAGAATTTATACAGGCTGCTGGATGTATCTCTCAACTTAAAAAGGGAGGATATAATGTTAGCATTTGGGACTGGGAGAATTTTGCCAGACAAACTACATCACCATCATGTGACTACTACACAGACTATGAGACCTCATATATGCCTCAAAAAAATCTTTATAAAGAATTTATGAGCCAAATAAATGGCTTAGGAACCTTATGTGGGAATTAATATATATATATATATATTGGTGCTGTGTGTTTTAGTATTATAGTAATAGTAAATTTATTGATGCTCTAAGTATGTATATAAATGTCATGCAAATCACATCATTGTAGCTCAAGTGTATTTTATTCACCACTTGATCATGTCATTATCTCAGTACTCATCACTGTAGTACTCAGTGGTTTGTTCATATTAGGTCATTATTAAATACATCATATTGTGCACTGCATACAAAGTTGGATTGATCAATTATATATATTTGTACTTTAAATCAAAATATTACTGGGTAACTTATTGTGGGTAAAAAAATGATAGTACCTTGTAATAATCAATGGAGTAGGAAGGTGAAAAATATTTGGGGTGGGGGAGGGGGGGGGTGGGGGGAGGGAGATGTTAAGAGCGTATTGTCTTGGTTTTGCCTCCCTGAAATTATGATTTCCATGGTTTACATTTGGCACAACATTTTCATCAATTTCAAGGTATGAGAGACACCTGAAATTAAAAATATTGATTTGACTCCTCTCAATTAATTTTGTTTCTAAAAATACCCTGTACAAGCATGGCTAGAGAGAAAATATTGAAAGCTGTTGTAGCATAAACGTGTTGATTAAGGTGACACGTAAACACTCTCTAGTCTTTGCTAAGTTTTAGCCAAACTCTGTAGATGCTGCTAAATGAGAAGGTATGTATTTGAACTGGCAGATTTGTAGCTGATCTAGCAACTTCTACTAGTTTTCATGAACAACCTTCTCTTATACAGATCAGTATTTTAACTATAAAAATCACTCATCATAGGTTACAGTATCTAATGTAGAAAAAGCATGGGAAAATATGGGGAAATATTGAAGGGGGGGGGGGGGCAATGGTTCCCTGCCAAGCCCTAGCCCTAGCCCAATCCCCAACCCTAGCACTAGCCCAAGCCATTCTTGAGTCCATACACAGCACATGCAGACATACACACCGGCCAAACAGTGGAATAGCAGGCAGTTTTATTCATGACCATAGAGACAACCATAAAGTAGGATAAAAGAAAATTTTGCTGACTATTTATAAAAACAAAACAAACTTGCTTGGAAGTTCGAACCTCATCCAACTAATTTTTGAATTACATTTTCAGCAAAAAGGAAAGGCTCAATTACTTGCTTCAAAAAGACAATGCTGGTATGAGTCTGAGTAAATATCATCCAGCATTTTCCAAGTAAATTTGAGAAATATCTTTGATATGTAAGTGTATCTGTATGAAACAAGTATGACTAGTTAATACACATCCTGAACTATATAAATATATTAGGCTAAGCATATAGTAGTTTTTATACATTCCCTAAATATATAAGTAAGTAAATGAAACAGCTATTCAATTCTTCTGACGTACACTTAAGTTTATAATTGAATGGAATTAGATTTTTTTTTCTCGAGCAAGTGGAATGATTGGCTATTTAGGAATAAAGTTCATATTATTGTAATGATAGACTTTCCATAAGATAAACACTTGAATGTTAATTGTTGTGGCATAATCCAGATAAGAAGTTTGATAACTCCTAAAATTCCATGTGCTTCCCACTGGAATTGAAAAATAATTATTGAATAGTAATTTTTTTAAGGCATTACATGATGCTAAAAATATGAATCTAAAATAAGAGAACCACAATAATAGTAACATACATGCATTCAAATAATTATCTTACATTTGTCTGGCATAGTGCAACTACATTGATTTCATCTAATTTGTTCTCTCCATCATCAGAATATAAGAGGATGTCCAAAAGAGCACGTCATTGCCATATTTGATACATCGTTATCTGTAACCACTTGAGAATTAAGTCTGGAGTGTGTGCCCTTGTGAGGAAATACAGTTGTAAGAAGTAGTTTTATGGCTTCCCTTTTTGTGTTATTTAAATAACATCTTTTATTTACTTAAACAATAAGTGGCTAAGAGAATTAATACGAGCACAACTAAATGAAGATGAAGCAGTTTATCATTTTGTTAACAATTTCTTCTTACATTGTGGCTTTGCCTCAACATTCACAACCCCAAAAGAAAGGTAAGCGACTTACTGATTTTGTTGATTCCATCATTGTTCTTTCTTGTTTTATATTTTTAAAGATGCAAAGAGTCTGACTGATATGGAGTTGATTCAGAAACTAGATGCATTGCTTTCTAAATCACAAAAGCAAGAGCCACGAGGTATGAATCATTATTTTGTAATTCATAATTGTGTGATGTAAGTTGCACTCCTATATTTTACAGGTAAAGAAGAACTATCCCATAAAATATCTACAAACCAAGAGTTGTCACCTGACCACCTTTTTGAGTTATTAAAAGTATTACTGCAATCTCAGAAGCCAACAGTGGAGCTTCCTAGTAAGTGATATTTAGTCTGGGTGTCATTCTTTTGGGCTTATTCACACTGAAGTATTAAAGTGCTCCAGTAATGTCAACTTTTGTAAATGAAATTTAACTAGCTACACCATCATTTTTATATTTCTCCAGCTGCAGTTTCATCTAACATAGGATGCCTGCTGTCACAGAACCAGGTTGAAGAGATACAGTTTGCCAATGGCAGTGAATACTATATTGTGGTGGAGAATCAGGTGTTCCATAACTCTAGGATTGAGTTACTCATTTTTAATTTACAGAGAATTTCATCTCGAGCTGCATCTCAAGGCAAACTCATTACAGATATATGGTTCAGCCATACTTTAGGCAGCTCAGCTGTATCTATTTTGGACTTTATATTTTCTAATACTAACAAGCCTACAATTCACATTGAATCCTTGCGTACCTCACAAAGTGGAGCCGACACCATCAGTGAATTCCTAAAGTCTGTAGGGTGCATTTCTCGGCTTAAAGCAAACAAATACAATGTTCAAGTATGGGATTGGGAGAAATTCGCTACTAAAACTGCCTCACCATCATGTGACTACTATACTTGGAATCAATCCTCATACTTTTCCCTAAAGAATCGCGTCTCAAAGTTTGTGGAGCAAATAAGCAACTTAGATAGTTTATGTAATTAAAGCTAATGTAATTCTGTTTAGCTTAGTATCTGCAGTATAACGAACATGAAACATTGTCTGTTGGTTTGTGTGTCTATTTATGAAGTTATTAATGCAACTTTTTATGATTCAAATAACATTTGTATGCAAAACTTCATCAAAGTATGTTTACGTACTGCCGAGTAAGGCAGTATCTTATAGTATCTACTCACTACTGGAGTACTCAGCCATACTTAATTCTTCATATTTAGTCATAATTATCTTGATAGGGTTATTTCCAAGCTAGTGCTTGTCACAAGTGGACATCTCTATATCCTGAGAGGAAGTAGCCAAGTAAGGAAATGCTAAAGTTTGCTTATGGAAATCTGTTTCTTTGAGATGCACTTACATATTTCCTGATTGTATATTCAAACACTCGGAAATCCACTTGCTTAATCATGTGACTACAGACACAAAAAAATAGCCTCAATATATTCAGTCTTTCAAAAATTTTCATGGGTGATTCCATTGAATTTTTTCTGTGTTATAAAGTTTGTTGTTGTTTGTGTTTGTTGTTGTTTGTGTTTGTAGCTGGCTGAAGTTCCAGGTCTGACGTTTGGCCAGCTAGATTATCATCCCTATGTCTTCTTCAAAATCAATCTAAACCTGCTGGAAAAGTAGCTGCTTCTGCTACATTTCAATTTTGAAGCTTAATTTGAATTAGTTTATGTTGTTATGTAATATTTATAGTAGTTTCAGTCACATAAACTTTGTCATCATATAATTATTGTGTTTTTGCTAATTCATTCCTAAATGAAGTGTGATTTCCTGGAACCACATTTATTTCCTGTACTTAGAATGAACTTCCATAATATGTTCCTTATAGAGATTTGCTGCTCTGCAGTAAGTGCTACACAGGTAGGATCCTATCAATAATCTCCGTTGTTGAAATAATCTTCTTGAAGGCGGTTAAGTCTGAACGAAGTCGTTGCACGCGGAGAGAAACTTAGTAAAGTTATTTTATTTTTTACATATTCGTTAGTCTCGCGTAGCCAGACCCTTTACCAACCGTAACCGAGGTTGGTAAAGGGGCTGGCTACGCGAGACTACATATTCGTGGCGACCTTTCTGAGTGTGGTAAGCAACGAATGGAAGCTGTTGTAGAGTCCAGTTGTTAATTGACGTTTGTGTGAACTAGTAATAGGAGTAGCTTTGAAACTGCAGTGAAGTATATATAATG
>WLWI01002483.1_pt1 | contig 15894 bp, 6 predicted proteins | sample 6701501 | NCBI WGS metagenome assembly WLWI01 (sample SAMN12718690, study PRJNA515312) | sponge metagenome | isolation source: marine sponge | host: Mycale hentscheli | place: New Zealand: South Island, Marlborough, Capsize Point | collected 2014-11-01
TCCTCAGTGCGACATAAAAGTGGGCGGGTGCTGCTTGTGAGGTAGTGAAGGGATAAATTGAAAGAGATCAAGGGACACCAATGACAGGATGAAGGCTAAATAGAGTGGCAAAAAATGCCAGGTATTTCCCTCCCTTCAAATACAATTCTTGCTCCCGGGCGAAATGTCGCACAAACAGATCTCAGATCTTCTGAGTTGCTGAAAAAGATTTCTTAGAAGTTGTCTTGTGTTTCCAGCACAGAGATCTGACAGAATATGCTGATGATGCAAGCCAATGGCACAAACAAGACCAAGTTTGTAACGAGAACTGTGGGAGAGGTTTCTCACCTTCAAGTGTTAAGCCGGTGCATTGCAAGAGGTGCTAAGGTGATGCCCCAAGAGAAATGATCAAAGTTTCTTAGTAATTTATGATGACCTCTGATTATTAATAACCAAAACTTCACACAAATGTCACAAAGTGAGACCTTCTTTAATGAATGAAAGGGAGTGGAGGGAGGTGAAAGTCACCAGGCACTTTTATCCTACTGACTTTATCTTACAAATCACTTTGCCAACAAATGTAGCCATGGGAGACAGCTTTTTTAAATAGCCAGTTCCCCATTCTGTTAGCTCTGTTACTTCAACACCCAGCCATATCCAACTTCCACAAAAGCATGAACACAACAAAATTAAAAGGTAAAGCAACACATTATCCACAATTGCAGTGCACACATGTGTGTATGTAGGGGGGAGGTAGATAATTGATTGATAAGATGGCCACAGGCTATTTCAACTCACGGTCAGTTTCAATATCCAAACATCCACATACACACAAAAAAAATTACATTCACAAAAAAAAAAAAAAAAAAAAAAAAAAAAGGGGGAAAATTTATCCTGTATCTTGACATCTGGTAAAAAATTATACCACACACATAAAACACATCCAGAGACCAAACATTACAAAAAGCAAAGTGAGCTCTAAACACTTCATTTCCTACTTGGAATTTATGCTCTAATAAGGAAAGCATACTCTCCATGCAAGCACTAGCTCCATTCCCTTCTTAAAGTATTTGTTGCCATGGATATCTTCCACTTCCTAAATGTCTGTATTTACCCTGAGACCTGACTTGGGGCTACACCTTGCAGAGAAGGACCTCACTGGTATGCATGCATGCATGCATAGTACGCGAGACAAACTCCACTTCCTCACTCACAACTGGAGGCAACCATGACTACTCACCACAAACTTCCTTTATCTATTTCAATGGCAAACATCCACCACAAAATAATTCAACAGACTAGGCCTCGTACTTCCAAATTAGACTCATTCATATGGTAGCAATGTCTATAGCTGTCAGTTCTGATGTTCAAAAGGAAATGAAGCTTTGCATTAAGGTACAATGTAACAACACAAGCATTTCGTAAATGAAACCCATCTACTCTAGTAGGGTCCCCTATCACCTGGAAGGAACATTGTTAGCATCTTTATCATCTAAAACATTTTCAAATGTACTTCTGACCTTCATTGTGTTGCTGCAACTATAACTTTGGCAAATTATTAAAAAAAATTGCCAGCACATTTTTAAGTTAGACGTATTCTCTCTCTTTCACAGGCTTTTTTTTTTTAACTATCAAACGGTCCTGGGTTAGATTCCCAGTGGCGACCAATCATTTTTAAATTCTGTATGGTTAAAAAAAGCCTGTGAAAGAGAGAGAATACATCTAACGAGTAAAAGAAGGCTGAGAAAGAAATTGAAGCTTTTAAGTTGGTCAAGTTTAGAATTCTAGAGTAGATGGGGCATTTTCTAGTTCAGAATTTCCCAATCTTGCTTGAGCTTCCTAATCTTGGCCATCAGGGAAACCTAACCCTGACTTGTAAAGATTGTGGCAAAAAATGAGGTCGTCCCTTTAGATTAAATAATTATCATCCATCCACACCAGCTGTCTTGTCTGGCCAGCAGCCCTTCATAGTCAATTAGGAAAATTAAAACAACAAATTATATTTGCATCTTATTGTGCTGACCAATCCATTATCTTGCTGCCACACAAGAACACTGTACCTAATTATTAGCTGGTACTTAGCAAGTTGTTCTGTATTGCAAGCTCAAGTGCAGCAAATAAAAAGAGAAGGTATGGAGTGACAAGATGTGGCATGCCGTGCAGGTAAACTGTACACTCACTCACACACACACACAAAACGGTTTGAACTGGTAAAGGGTTGACAAACAAGTGATAGTATACCTCAATACTAGTGAAAAATCAAACAAATACAAGAATAAATCGATGACTAATTTATCAGATAACCGTTGGGTTACCTCCACACTTTTTAAAAATTAAATACCCTGCTATGATGTTCCTGTTATGCTGTACTCCCTGTAAAAAGGGCAGCAATGGCATTCTTTTTTTTTTTTTTTTTTGGTTCAGCTGCTAGGAATTTTTACTATGATACGTTCAATTTATTTGATGCTTAGTAAGAACAATAACTATTCTTTATTTTATTTTTATTATACACATTGGTTGTAATGAACTTACCAATAAAGGGTTAAAAAAAACCATGAGTGCTAATTAAGGGGTTATAATGGCAATGATCTATAAGATTCCCTGACAGAGAAACTAGCCCTAGCCCTAGCCACTAGTACAACCTTATTTACATGCTAGAGATGGATAACAAAAAGTGAATAAAACAACAACAACAACAAAAAAAAAACAGTAACAACTTATGAATCAGTGAAATACACTAGAGCACTAAGAGTGCAAACCCTCAGCACAAGTTAGTTAGTTCTAATTTTCTAATGAAGTCACTACTGCTTTGAACAATAAAGTTATTTTATACATTTTCAGCTTACTACAATAATTGATTTGATCTATTTATAAATTTTAACGTATCTAGCTAGCTTTTGTAATTATGTGAGCTATGGCTAAGTGTGGACCACTTGAGTCTTACAGACTGAGGAAATCACTGATCTGGCTTTTTAGCAGCCAATAGTGTCAATGTGCAGTAACCACAGGAATATTTAGACTTTTCTGACATGCACGTTACATGAACACTCAAAGCACATTTCTTCCTCCCAAAAGCAGGCATACTTACAGTGACAAAAGAATCACAACTCCAGCTAATACAGAGTCTTCTTAATTGTAAGATAAACCAGATGAATAGATCAGCACTAGGACCAGGAGTGGTAAAATAAAATGTGCACGCTCATATGAGTGCACGTGATTCTGAATGGCAAGTAAACAAATGAATGGGTGTGGCCATATAGCAGTGCTCATCACAGTGCCTGTCTATTCAGTCTTTTTTCTTCAACCACAAAGCCAAAATTTCTCTCAAATCAAAATATCACCGTTTTCGAGATCCACTGTTGACAATGAACAAGTGAATGACAAAGAGACTACTATAACCCTCACGTGCATGCGCTCAGAGGGTTAATTACAAGTATTGCAAGAAGAACAAAACTGATAAAGAGAGCTCCATCATTCCTTGCATATTAGCCAAGATAACTAAAACCGGTTACAAGAGATCATTGTATTCCTATCTTCTTTCCAACCGACCACCCTCAGCAACCACCCCCCATCACCTCTCTCCCTGCAGCCCTGCCATCCGAGGTGTTAGATTTCATCTTCACATAAGAAGTGCTCACACCACATTCTTTGCCAGCCTCCACTCCCAAGCTCAGTGTCTCAAATGCTTTTGTACTTGGTAATCAATTTATAATTGTAGCTTCATGAATGAAAACTTGTTTTGTGAACTTATCTGAAAAACAGTATTTTTGAAATTCTTCCAGAGCCCCACCTAGTTCTACCACACAGCGAATGCAGAGACTTTGCTTGCGACCCAGGCTTCCGATGGCCAATTCTGCCATTGGATAGGAATGCACTGAGGGAGGTCCCAGAAAAATAATAAAATTTAGGTTGTTGAATTGAATTTCTAATGGCGGCAAGATGTGGCGAAGCCGAGATAATTATGTCAGAAACCTTTGTGGAATTATGACAACTTGCATAACAATAAAAATGTTTCCTTGTGGTGATTCCATTGTGCCATATAACCATACAACTTGACACCATCAGCAAAATGAAATTATTGGAACACATTTTTACCATTGTGTACCAGAAGTGTGTCATAATGAATAATAATAATAATAATAAAAATATATATAATAATAATAATAATAAATTTTCTCGCTCTAACAGCCAATATTGTTAATTAAAACTAAACCCGACGTTTCAAATTGCTGAAGTCCTCTTCAGGGGTCAACTGAGGTTGAACTCTGTAAACAGCAAGATTTCTGGAGGACTTTGGCAAGAAATCGAAACATTGGGTTAAGTTTTAATTAACAATATTGGATGTTAGAACGACAAAATTTTCTATTATTATAATTATTTCAGCTGAGAATGACTGAATCAATATTATTAATATTATTGTAGCTGATGAGAAAACCAAATTAAATATTTCTCAGAAAGGAACCAAATATTTCTCTATGTAAATACGAACTGCCCAGCCATTTCTAATGCACATGCCCACACATGCATTGTGCACCCAGGCACATACCTCAAGCAGCCTTCCTGTCTGCATGGACCATACAAATATTTCAAAAGTGTCCTGAGATCCAGCGCATATCACATCTCCACTGGGATCCAGACCCACAGATGAAAACTGAACTGGACGCGGAGATGCAAAAGTACGAAAATTACGATACCTAAAAACAAAAACAAAAAAACATTAAATAAGTGTTTTAATCTGTATTTAATAGAAAAAGTATTATTCTGGTTAATTATTCGCTATAAATAAACTAAAACATACCCAGTAATTTCTATTTTGAAAATTGATCTTTCCCCACATATCAGAATTTAAAAAAATCGATTGAAAGCAATCATATGCTAGGCCTTACTAATAACACAATCAAATTAAAAAAATTGACCATGTTATTTGTCTATAAAAAACAAACAAACTGGATTCATACTCGACAGCCCTTCCTTCTGTGTACGATTAGTTCACTAATTCCTCAGACGGATACCTGTGAAGATCAAAGGCTCGTACAGTACCATCCAGTGAGCAGCTGACCACCACCTTGCCCGAGGCATTGAAACACAGTCCCGTCACACTGGCAGAATGGTCGGAGAAAGTCACAAAGCAGAAACCAGATGCTGTGTTCCACAACTTCACCTGCAGTGGCAAAACAACAACAGACAAACAATTACTTAATAATGCAAAACAAAATTCCAAACATAAAAACAACCGTTATCTGGTGTTGCAGACCAGCAATCTTAATAATTCAAAACAAACACTAACATATCCAGCCCATATACCCAGGGGAATGTACAAACATAAAACCACTAAATATTGTTACAGGAAGCAAGACACAAACAAGATCAGCCATTAGCAGCTGCCGGGAAGACATGAAAACAAAAACATCATAGGAATGGTCATGAAAAATATCCCCTGCAATTAGTAACTTAATTATTGTTTGCTGTCACCTTCCCATCATCGCCCCCAGTAGCGATGATCTGTCCGTCTGGGCTGTAGCTAAGAGTGTTCATGTCGTAGTAGTGTCCCTGTTGTTTGAGGATGTACGACTCAGACTGCCATTCCCACACTAGCAGCTGGCCGAGACTGGAGCAGCCGAATGCAAGCCAATCACCGGTGGAGTTGACAGCAACACTGCAGATGCGCTGCTGGGATATGCTACAAACAATAACAGCAACAATGACGACACCAGACAACAACACAGAAAATAATTAACTATAAGATAGTCTACTTTCTGAGCAAAGTACATCCCACAATACCTTTTTTCTTCCTTTTTTTTTTTTTTTTTTTTTTAGAACTAGGGCTGCAGAAAGAAGAGAGGAAAAAACAAAAAACAAAAAAAACCAGCACTTAAACAAACATGTTACTTCACCATAAGTTTAACAGCTCATAACAGCCTGAGAGAAAGTTAGTCAGTCATCAACTACCACTTGGCTTGTTGAGTTGTTGGTGATTCGTGTGTGTTTGATTGTTAATTCTCCAAGACTATGGCACTGTGGCTATGGCTAGATTTATAAGTAATTATGGAATTCAAGTGTGCATTTAAAAATTTTCACACGCACACAAAAAACTATAGTGTTCTATAATACTCCTGAGATTTGTCACGGCTTGTTCGAGCCAAGAAGGTGCAAGAAAAACTCCTTTTACTTGGCTTTCCCACTTGGGTATTTAAAAAAAAAGAAGCAATTGCTGACTAGTCTTGTTCATACAGTTAAAGTGCACCTCTCAGACACAAATTATAAGTGCACCTCCCATACACAAATTATAAGTGCACACACACAAATTATAAGTGCACACCACACACACACACACAAATTATAAGTGCACACACACACACACATTATATAAGTGCACACACACACACACACACAAATTATAAGTGCACACACACACACAAATTATAAGTGCACACACACACACACAAATTATAAGTGCACACACACACACAAATTATAAGTGCACACACACACAAATTATAAGTGCACACACACACAAACACACACACACACCCTAACCTGAGACTGTGTATGAGGTTGAAGTCCGGCATCTCGTACAGGGAGAACACACCAGAGACAAAACCTACCACTAGCAGCTGAGATGGCTTATGAAGAGTAACACACGATACCTTAGACAGGTCCTTGGGAAATAGGTGCCTACACAAATAGAAACACATACCCAACCAAATATTCCAGTATTAATATATTATAGACTATCCATGTCATGTGTGTGTGTGTAATGTGCGAGTATTCACTAGCAATTTGATTATGAAAGTACAGCTGCATTTCATTCTTTGACCCTTTATAGAGACAAGACCCAGTTTCGGTAATTAGCTGTCTGATCACGGCATAATTTGCCTGAACTTTCACAGAGGTGAAGAGAATTTCCACAGAACCAGTGATGGTGTCTACTAGTAGCTACATTCATACATGCCATTCCCTTCAAAGTCACAAATCCTATAGGACTGTGATTCCAATTTAGCAATAACTCGCAAGTGATGCACCAACTTGCCTCTTTTGCTCAGTTATTTACGTCTACTGAAGTGTTTCCTGCCTAACCTGTCGAGACGGTAATAAGGAAATCAAATTTTTGTGCTTTATTGTAAAGGACACCACTGTGAGAATCTGATTGGTCAAATATAAGACTACTATTGTCACAGTCTCTTTGTTGTTTTCTAGCTCAGTTATCATTCAAAATTTGTATAATAAACAGTGAGGTTACCTTAAATCATGGTTTCATACCGGGGAGTGGAAGATCTCTAATTAATTTTTAAAAAAATAATACAAATGCAATAGGAATAATTCTTTCAAATACTATTTTGTTCATACAACAATGCTTTCTGCAGTAGTAGTAGTACAGATATGAAATGATGAGATGATGCCAGGTGAAGTAAGATACAAAGATTCAACAATCACAATCTGTATGATTGATATAGAATTACAGTTTCTAGTTAACCTGTTTCTCTGGTGCTTAGTTACCAGCCAATACTGCTGGCAAGAAGGTTTAGTACACATCAACATGATACTGGTCAGTGGGCTTACGTGCATACCTCCAGCCAGCTTCCAGATATTTTCTCTGTGTACATTAATTAAAACCTACTTGCAATGTCCTCCTACACTCTCTCAAAGAATCAGTTCGGTTTTAGTAATTCATAGTGTAAGGTTACATCAAACCACTTGACTGCAGGTGCATCTTTCCTGGAACTATGACAAGTGGATTAGAGAGCACAAGAATGTTGGTCTGATTTCAAAGATTCCCATGGGTTATGTGTGCACAATTAGAACCTGGGATGGGAATGTGGTTGGAAGAACTGGATGTCCCTTGCGATTTCCTACCAATGGACTCCCCACCCTGTTGTTTCTGTAGTAAGTATACATGACAAAATTCCTATTCCCACCCACAGTAATTAAAAATTAAAGTCAAATCGTAAACAGATGGTTGACAAAGAGGATGAGAATTTCATGAAACTCGACAAATCCTAGATTTCATAAGTTCTGTGAATTTTTAGTATAAGCAGTTGTCTGGCTTCAATTATTTGCACTCCAACAAATTCAGACATTGATATCATTAAAATTAGATAAGGTAATGTCAAGAAAAAAGTGAGCTATCCTGCTATTCATTCATTATTCTTTCAATTGCAGATTTCAAAATTTCTGCCAAATTAGAGCATTAGACTTAGCATTTGTTATATCTGAACACATTATTGGGTAAGAGATGTCATGCACGATCAATTAATGGGTAATGGTCGTCAATATATACCCTGACAAAGATAGAAGTACATTAGATTTTGCATTGCATAAAATTGAAGGTATTTGACATTTCTTGTACACTCACTTAATCTTCTTCATCCAGTAACAGACTAAAGCTTGTTTATTCTTCTTGGTGTCCACCAAACCTAACAGAAACAAACTAAATTGTGTACTTTTATGCATCAACATTATTGTCAACCTCCTAGTAAAAAATGAGTTATGAATTATAGAACTTACCTTTGCCAGATTCCTCTACTGTGTCTTCTTCTTCCATAGCAATGGTATCTCCTTCATTCTCACATGATTGACTGCCACTCCCACTCTCCTCATCACACTGCCTTTCATCATCACCCTCACCATCCTCACTCAGTGCATCTGTGTCAGGCTTCCTTGCCACCATCACATCTTCTTCCTGATCTTCAAGCTCTTCTTGTTCCATTTCACTTCTTTCCTCTTCCTGTTTCCGATCAGACTTGATATTAACAAATTTATTCTTGTTCTTCTTACTGGTCTTCTGTCTGTATTCCTGCATAGCCTCTAATGTCTGGCTGCACTCCCATATGACCAGAGCACCGTCTTTAGCCACAGTGTACAGCTACAGAGGACAAGGAAAGTAAATCCCACACAAAAGTGAGGATTCGGTCATTTTTGACTGATAAATAATAATGGCCAATTTCTGTTTATATAGCCAATATATCTTAATTTTAAACTTCTGACATTCAGACTTCTCTAACTAAAAAAGTCCTCCTTGGTATGCCAGGTTTAAGTTCAAATTAATACATTTTAGGCTGCATGAGAAGAGAAAATTGCTGTAATTAACAGTTTTTATTGGATACTCTTGAACCTCACTAGTCCTACAATAGTCATTGGCCACAGCCTGGATTCCTGTAAATACATGTGATGCTCATTATGACCATTTCTATTGCAACACATGTAGTCCCAGCAATAATACTAGCAATCACATTAATTATGGAATAACAATAGAGCTTTCCCTTCCCTTTTGATTAATCGCATACAGATATTAAAACTCAGAAGGGCGAGGGTATTCCTTGCCAACTGGCCACCATACCGAGTCACTGTCCATGCAGATCACTTGATGACTGGCTATCATGTCAGGAACTCGGGGAATGTGCATGGTTCACAAAGCAAGACCCGAAGCAACCAACCAGGACTGGCTGTCAGTCATATGGACAAAAAGGACATAATCTTAGAAAGCGCACCACTATACGGTGCCCACCCACCGTTTATCACCTCACATCACATGATATGTATTAATACTACATGTGCAGTAAATACCTGACTCAGTGCAAAGTCTAATTTCACTGCGGCATTCGTGCACACTCTCTCTAAGTTTAGTCTGGGCTTAATTTATACATTAACCTTTAACTTACAAAATAAATTCCACCAATTTCTCTTCAATTTTTTAAATGTTAAAAATCACTTTCCCCAGTTCCTAGGGTGTATGTGCACATGCATAAATATATGCATGTAATTTGCATGCTTGTGTGTGTGTGTGTATGTATAGGCCTACAGGTGGGATGTACTTACATTTAATGTGTCCTTTTCAAAGTAACAAGCGACTATCTTCGATCTGTGGGCAGCTAACGTGGAATAGCGAAACTGTGGGAGGGGCTGAAGGGAATAGATGCGACAGCTGGTATCTCTTGACCCAACAGCAAAGAAACTGCACATTTACACACACATACACAGAGAAAGAGAACAGTTAGCTTGTATTAAGTTAAATAATACTTTCCTTTGATTCCAAACTAGTAAATATGTAATTCAGACATTTTCGACGGAAATAATTATAATAATAGAAAATTTTTCTCATTCTAACAGCCAATACGCTGATTAAAACTTAACCCGACGTTTCGACTTTTTGTCGAAATCCTTTTCAGGGATCAATATGTTAAGTTTTAATAACATATTGGCTGTTGCTTTTAACAATAACGGGTTTTTTCCTTCTATTTATGAATATAAATGTTAACATTAGCTAGCTGTATAATTATGTCATGACAACTTTAGTCTTACAGTGTAAAGATACTTATCCCGACAAGCTGATGTAGCTTTTCAGCAACCAATAAAGTCCATGTGTGCAGTAACCACAGGAACATTTGGACTTTCTGACATGCATGCTGAATGGTACACTTCAAGCTACAGAAGAGACTTAACATAAAATACACCAGAGGAAAAAATCAGCACTGGAATGTTCGAGACCCGCTGCTGACAGAGTGAATGAATGATTGAATGACAAGAAACTACTGTAACCCTCTCGCGCATGCACGCTGAGGGTTAAAATATAGATCTGTTGGTCCAGATATTGCTGGTGAGTCTGTCTCTGGTGTCTGTCTCTAGCACAGCTGAACAAGGCATGAAGGAAAGCTATGATAACAAAACCACTCCTAACAAACATTCGTTTCTTAGTTCCTATTCCTGCTAATTAATCCTAATAAACTCCTCCATGTATGTGCGCTGAACAATTAAATGCCTGGGGGCGAGCGTGGCTATTCAGAGGCAGGTGTCCCCCCCTCCCCCTCAAATCTTAATTAAATGTGTAATATTAAATGTGTAATATGTCTGAATTAATAATCTTGGACACAGTGCTGCCAGTGATAATCAGTAGCCTAGCAACAGGGGATTATTGTAGTAAGGTTCTTGTCCTAGTTCCATAATCTCACCATGAATCCTGGGACCAGTCAATACACGTAGTGTCATCATACTGACCAGGAAATGACCGGAAGAGAGAGAACGGGGCAAAGTTAGGGGAGTGGCCAGGTGCATGCCATATCTGCACACGTCTGCCGTGAGTGACAGCCAAATATCTGCAGCACAACAACACAAACACAACAAATGCAAACAACAAACAAAATCAGTACTAACACTTATAAGTCAAATAGAACTAAACAACAGATGCATGAACATTCATAACAAAAATTAAATCACTGTATGGATTTAGAGACAGCGATGATCAACATTGAGAAGAAAAACAAAATTAAAATTATGGGAATCACTGTGGTTTGAGGATGCCATAGGTATCTAGAAACGCCGTAAATTGTCCATCCCATCCCACAGTCCCATGGGACAGTGGGACATTCCACGGGATGTTCACCTGTCCCTCTACAGATGCGTGTGTGTCTTACCACTTTAAGCATACTGAAAACTTCAGTCATTCAGGTCAACCATACCACTCCCTTTCACTCCACAGCCTCATTCTTGCCAGGAGCTAGTCATGAAAAATTAGCCAACATGCATGCATGTGCTTAAGGTTGAAGTAACATAAAGGACTAGTTCATGATCCTATAAGCATGAATACTAGTAGTGCCAGTAATAATAATAATAATTATTATAATTATTATTATTATAATAGTATGGCGCGTAAATTGCCCATTCAGCTCTAGCCTTGGAAACGTACAGTTCGAGTAGTTTCAAGTTAGAGTCTGTTGTTCTTAGTGCAGAAGTTCTACCTGTATTAGCAGAATTTATCACACTTTGAACTTAGCCCCAATTATGCAATCAATAGCCTCTGAATGATAAAAAAACAACAACTGTCCAATCTGAATCAAGTGTTCACATTAATGACTATTTTGCAGACTGCAGACAGGAGGTCAGCAAGGAAGTAGTTTTGGAAAATGACTGCTTCAGGCAACCTCACCTTTGAACCATTTAAACAATCAATTCCCATCTATCAATCACTATAATCAGTCCATATATATATGCTGCTCTTGAATACAGTGATTGCTACATATGTACGATCACACATACAGTATTTACCTTCCATTTGGAGAGAACTTGATGTCTCGAACTTTCTCTTTGAAATTGAAGTGATGCAGTACAACACATTGCTGGAGATTAATTAATAAGGACCGCCCCTCTACACATTAAAAAGAATAAGGGAAAAAAAACACAAAAATTTATCTGAAAATTTACTCTGACCTTATACTGGTGAGTGGCTGCCACTAAATTGATTTGGGTTTATCTGTAATTTAATGAAGGTCTGCCTATAGAGCTTCCTACCACTTTTCTTTCTGTTATTACTTTATTTTTAATTATTATTTTAACCACCCCCTCCATTAATCTTAGAACTCGTGAAGAATCCCATTATGAGCACTCACGGAAGAGTTACATATATGCTATTTCAGTCTTCTTTCAAGAATCCAGTCATACCAGAACATTCAGTTGCCATTACTAACTCAACACTAGATATGAGGAATGGTCACATACCACACGCACGCACACACACACACACATACATACACTGATTTAACTACCGTATCTACCTTTTGCATCAGATACCAAACAACTAACTTCCTGGAGAATCTCTCCAGGTGCCATATGTCATGAAGTTCCGACGGAATCAACTAACTATAAACATAAAAATTCCCTAACAACGCAATCAGAGGGACACTAAGCGCTATTGGAGGGACCCCTGCCCTCAAGGCAGGAGCACTAAATTAATAGTGTCCCTCTCTGAAGGACCTAAGCAGTTGAAAGTTCCTCTGTCACAATAAAAAAAAACTACATCAGTTATGTTCTAAATGGAGATAAAAGTATAATTTACTATAAAGAAGTCTAGAGGACTACTCTGCTCGAGAAATAGCTGCTAAATCATTTGTGCAGGCATGTGTTGTAAAAAGAGCTGTACGTCGTTTACAGGTATGCGTGAACAGCTGTGGACAAAGCAACTTAATTAAGCTAATAAAATTTTAAAAAAGCTAATAGAATTTCAGCATACCATGTGCAGTTGAATAAGCATCAGCTCCTAAATTAGGGGCAGCAGCTACAGCATGCAGCTCCGGTCCTCCCATGTTAGTCTCAATCTCTTTCTCTCTCAAAAAAAATAATATTTATTTCGAAACACACCCACAGCTTGATAGACATTAGAATGCACTGGAAATCATACCAGAGAGAACAAAAGACCAACTCCTATTGGTTGTTAACTCCAGTGTAATATAAGGCTAAACAACAACAACAACTAAATGATAGTTGCCAATGTGTGCGAGTACAGACTACCCTTTACCTAACCACATGCCAAGATCTAGTCTCACATACTCTGTCTGACGTGACTGGTTGAGTTCCATTAAGTTTTAATTTTGGCCTCTTCTAAGGAAAAACTTAAGCTATGATTCAGTGCCCAATAACTCAATATTTTTCACAGCAGTGCCTTCAATTGCTCTGTGGGAGACGAGGAAAAGTAAACTATAGAAATTGCACATATATTAGCAGTCTTTCTGTCTGAACAGGTGAGAGAGTGTAGCTGAATTGAATTACTTTTAAAAGTTTCTCAATCCAAAAACCATATACAAGACAGAAAGAGTAACTAGAGCTCAATTACCCACAACTACCTGTGCGAGTACAGACTACTCTGAAATATGCCTATAATAAGATTAACTCTAAGAGGCAGCAATAGGATTAAAGCAAAATACCACATACACACACTGAGAAAGAGGGCTGAATCCATACTGTGTTTACATTCTGCAATGAGTAAAATGAGACCACCACTATGCACAGAAGTCCACCATGCACCCAAATAAAGTCCACAGCGAGACCAAGAGGCTCGCCTCTCCTTTGATAGTTCAAGTCCCATGACCAGAGACAAAACTAAGCCAGTAGTTACTCCTTCAAAGGAACTGGTAAGCCTCCATAGAAGCTCTACTCTATAAACTTTACAGAAATGAGAGATGATAGTCCATTGGGTAATGGGATTAGCTAACTATTCCAAAGTGAATCTCATTATGTGAAGATGCACGCCATGAGCAGTGGATATATACAAACACTCCTGCCACAAGCCAAGACCCACCCGGTCTACTGGAGTGTTTTAATTAGATTACCATAACTGATATTTCTTTGAACAAAAGTTCGACCCAACAATTGACCATGTTTAATCCTTACGACAGCTTTTCGGGGTTCGTATGGCGAGGGGAAGAACCTTGCTAGTTCTTTGGATAAAAACAAACTAACAACAGCACTAAACCTACATACACTCTACAGTATTTTATATTGTGTTACATGCAGACCATTACATTTCCATTTCAATATCCAAAGCTAATAGGGCCGATTTGGGCCTGTCTAAGAGAATAATGAACAGGTCCTTCGAAATACCTGAAAAAGTACAATAAGACTTGATTGTTAAAGAGAGTAAAAACCCAAAGAAACAATGTTTAAATATAACTTCATGAAAGGATTCAGAATTATTGCCTGAGGTACAAACCACATTGGTTTGAATGGCGTAAAATAAAACAATCAACAATGCAAAATAAAAAAATAAAACTTGTAAATAAACTATAAATTTATTAAGTGCTAAGCTCTTTTCAAAATGTTTGCTTCGCTGCCATTCACAAACAAACTAATCTAAAATCCTTAAACCAATCAAAGAATTTGCACACAACGCTCAGTTGAGCCAATACATGAGAGTTTCAGGTCACGTAGTAAGCATCAAGAGCATGTGAAAACATACATTATCACTCGTATAACATGCCCTTATTACTCCACCGTATGGGGACTAATAGAGTGTTCCAGAGAAAACAGGAAAGAAGCTAAGGTTGGGATGCCAGAGATTTCTGATGGCTTTTGTAATTGGTTGGAATCCTCCAGACTATGCTACGTTTAATTCCTCATGCCACAAACATATTTAACTGAAGCTGATAGTTTACAGCACCGAAGAAAATACACACAAAGGAAAAGCATCACTAACAATAGTAGGATGGTTCCTTATACAGTAAAAAGTGTGCAGCAAATACTGTATATGATTGTGTCTATGTCTGTCTACTTTTCTCTCCCACCACTAATAATACATTGGAATAAGTTTAAATTCTATGAGTTAGTAAGATTATAAAATCAATCATGCAAATGACCACACACTGATCAGTGTGAGGTATACACGCTCACATAGGCATGTGCATCAAGTAGTATGGGTTTTAAAATGGGTGTGGCTAAGCACGCACAGTATCTCCCACCTACAGCGAAAATTCTATCTCCCACCTACAGCGAAAATTCTGCATGAGACCCTGCATGTGTTTGCAAATCCCCCCCCCCCTCCCCCTCCCGTTACTGATACCTGAAAAGAAAGGATTAAGACAAAATTAAGAAGTACGTCCACTCAATATGCTTACAACTGGTTCAACATCATTACAGAGCAAACACACTGACCTCACTCACGCTACTGACATGCACTACAGACTATGTTATTCCACTGAATATGTCTCACAAGACGAGACTTGAAGCCCAGTAAATTAAAAGGGGGAGGTCAAGGAAGGATTTTCAAGATGGTGACACAATATTCTTCATGCCAACTGTCATTAGAACAAGCCTCCCTCCCCTATTAAGAAGTAATTAATTAACCAAAGAAGGTAAATTAAAGTAATTGAATTCCATACTGACTGTTGATGTAGCATGAATTCCAAGAAATATCGCATTACACAGCATCATTTCAGACTCATTCCTCATAAATTTCACAATAATGAACAGGAACTACAACTTCTCTTCTCTCCACAGTAAACCAACAAATATAAGTATCAAATAAAAATTAAAAACAAATAAATGGGGGGGGGGGGGGGGGGGAAAGAGAAAAAAAGGGGGGGGAGAAAAAAAAAAAGGAAAAAAATTAATATTTGGGGGGTTTTTTTTTTTTTTTTTTCTAAAAAAACCAAA
>WLWI01002484.1_pt1 | contig 15893 bp, 12 predicted proteins | sample 6701501 | NCBI WGS metagenome assembly WLWI01 (sample SAMN12718690, study PRJNA515312) | sponge metagenome | isolation source: marine sponge | host: Mycale hentscheli | place: New Zealand: South Island, Marlborough, Capsize Point | collected 2014-11-01
ACCCATAGAAGTGAAACTCTTATGCCAATTACTCAAACAATACACTCAGAGCATTGCTGAATATGAACAACAACTTAAAGAACTTTATCCCCAACATCCAGATGCTGAAATATTTAGAAGTTTCCCAGGGGCAGGGACCGTTCACTCTGCACGGTTAGCCAGTGCATTTGGCGCTGATCGGGAACGCTATAAGTCGCCAGAGAGCTTACAAAAATATTCTGCCGTGGCGCCTATAACCATTTCAAGTGGAAAATCGAAGGTGGCATTGGCTCGCTATAAATGCCCTAAGCATTTGCGCCAGAGCTTCATCGAATACGCGGGGCAGTCTCTCCAATATTCTTTGTGGACAGCTGCCTATTATCGTATGCAAATCGAAAAAGGAAAAACTCATAATGTCATTCTTCGGGCTCTTGCATTCAAATGGATTCGAATCATGTTTCGATGTTGGCAGGATAAAATCCCATATAATGAACTAAACTATTTACAATCCTTAACCAAGAAAGGATCTAAAATTCTCAATTATATGACAGCTGCCACTTAAATCAATTTAGATGTCAAAGAGCATAAAAAACACATTCACATTGTATTAGATGATAGAACTCTTGAAATTGTTTTTTACCTGTTAATAACTTTGTTAAAAAAAGTAAAAAATATTCGAAAATACATCTTGACTAAACCCCTCAGAAGGCTGGCTGAATCACATGTGCGCAGCCAGCTAAATAACAGATTTAGTCCCGCTTTGCGTGGAACCGCGTTACTTTTACCTCAACCCGAGCATTCACCAGAGTCACTCACACTTTGAATACACACTCTAAAATTTTATAATTATGGGAGCAGGGGAAAACGTGATTACCAATATTAGCAGGGTGAAATATCCTAGTACTTTTCTTTTATTATCGAGTTCGTAGAAGTTTAAAACCGGTGGATGATGAATTTTTATAAGGAAATATAAAAGAGCCGCCCACACCAACCATCCTGTCCAGCCGATTATACCCTGCCACCCTAACAGTGGACTTATAATTCCGGAGATTCCCAATGCAATGATGAGCATGAGTGAAGTTTTGGCTATATACACGTGTTTTTTATTGCCAAGCATGCTGTAAATGATATGTCCTCCATCTAATTGACCAATCGGGATCATGTTCATAGAGGTGATAAATAGGCCAAACCATCCAGCACATAGATAAGGGTAATGATAGATTTCACTCATTGGCGGCATAAATTGATCCGGTTTGGTAAAAGCTAAACCTAAGAGATGAAATAAGATCGAATCACCAAATTGCAATATCATGGCGTCAGCTGCAAAATTATCTGAGAAGTAATCCGGATGAATATTGGTTATATAATCAATTCCCGGCAGGTGAGTAAATCCATAAATCAGAACGAATAAACTTGCAACAAATCCAGCAATCGGGCCATAAACACCGATATCAAACATAGCACGGTTATTTGGAATGATTGATTTCGTCCTGATTACTGCTCCCATGGTCCCAAAGTTGATAAATCCAGGAATTGGAGGAAAGGGAATAAAATAGGGCAGGGTTACGGGGACTTTATGAAATTTGGCGGCAAAATAATGCCCGAATTCATGGCATCCCAAAATAAATAAGATTGATAGTGAATAGGGTAATCCGGTTTGCAGGTTTTCAAGGTTAAATTCGAACAGGAAACCTGAAATCCATTGAATGCCGGAAATGGTTGTGGTAAAGCACGTGATAATCAATAGAATTAAGTAGATCATTATTCTTCCAAATGTTCGAATAATACCAGGTCAAATTCATTATTGAGTGCATCCCGATAGTAAACGGCCATGGTCTTTTCCTCGGCAAGAATCTTATCAACACCCGGGTCAAATCGACCTCTTAATCCGCCTCCATAATTTGAAATCTTATCTTGAACTACCTGGGAAACTGCAATGACGCTAAAATAGTTTTGTCTTACTGTCAGGAGATTGGCAATTTTGCCGATAATTTCTTCTTTCGCGCTGTCTGTTGTTTGATTCGTGACAGCTGAACCGTTGCTCAGTGAAGCGACATTGGCAATTTGGCCACGAAATCGGAAGGGATCGCCGCTAAAAACGCCATTATTTGTTAGTATTTCATTGATCATAATAATGGGGTCAGTATTGCCGCCGCCTTCTCCTAAGGTTATTAGGCCAGACCCAGTTGTGGGATTTCTATAACTGCAACCGATTTTGATATCATATAGTAATCCTTTTAAAACATTTTCATTGTAAGTATTGATATTGATCCTTCCCGTTGTCGTCGTTTCACTGTTGAGTTTCACTTGACTCAGGATATTCGCATCACCTTCATTATAGTCGCCAAAGCCAGAACTTGCTGCTTGTTGAATGACGCTATTTTTATAGGTAGAAAGATTGATGGTTTCCCAAGCAGCGCCGCGGTGAATTGCTCCTAATTCCCAAAGTGAATTCATGGAATTATTACGAATATATGCTGTTGACACATCCCATGGATTGTTAACGCCGGTTTCCAAGTCTTTGTCACCGCCCGGATTGGGATTGCAAATCGAATTTAATGAATACCACGTATGGGATAATGAAGCGCTCCAACTATTGATCAGTTGCCAGTCACTTGCGTTGAGGTTTCGTCGAGGGTCATCGGCTTCGAATCGAATCCAAAGATAATTGTTCGAAAATAAATTCAAGGTATATGCAGGCAAGGCGTCCAGATAAACAAAATCTCTGACTTCTCCGCTTGTGTTGGTCAGCCTAATTTTTACGTCTGAAAGTGTAATGTTTCTAATATCGTTATTCGACTCAGGTTGGGAAGTCGGGATATAAATGATTGTGCTTAATCCGTAATACGATTGGCTGGACATATTGCCTATGCTGCCTGTAGACGCCGTATAGGTAGTCGGAGTCGATGAATTGATATTCGGGCTTGTGATCGTTGCTTGAACGGACACCATGCTGCCGCTTCCCGCTGCGACGTCAAAGATATTTATTAACTCGGTATACATTCTAATATAGATTCGATTATTAGTCGAGGTTGTCCATGAATAGAATAAGATTTCATTGAAATAAGGGACGCGTTCATTGCCGACATAAGTTAGAGGGTCGTTTGTAGGATAATCTGTTGTTGCTTCATTATTTGTATCGTTATAGTCAATGATGTTAGCGGCGATTTGTTGTTTGAGGGCATCACTTTTATCGGAATAATAAAGTTAGGGAATCCCTCCCGATTGGGGAGATGAAAAATTATTTGCAGGATTTAGCAGACTATCGACAGTCATAGTATCGTCATTCCAGTCGGCCCGCGCCAAGTCAAACCGATGTTTGTCATTGGAACCGTCAAAGTAAGCTTCGACGTCGTAGCTAAATGGGAATATGGATTCTAAAACTTCCTCTCTGTTGTTGTCATCGGTCCATATGGTTGGGGAATTTTCCTTGAAGCGTTTAAATATACTATAGTATGAATCCCATCGACGCCCCTCATGAAGAAGGCCGCCATCGTTAACTGATGTTGACTGGAATTTTTCCGCTAATTGGGCGCTGATAATATTTTTTAAATTAATTTCCTGAACTTCACTGCCAATTCTGCTTTCTTGACTTTCAGTATCGGTACCGCATATTGCGGTTGGATCGACTTTACCTGATTCGTCAATGATTAAATAGGCCAGTCGGGCAACTATTGGAGTATCCGTAACATCTGCGTATTCGTCTGATGGATCATAAATATGGATCCAGCCAAATGTGTCATCTGCGGCTAACGAATTTGCAAATGATGTGGAAGGCGTGTAATCAATCTCTGCAGAGGAAACATGCAGAGCGGTGTCGATTCCCCATCGGTCCCGGGCATATCCGCCGGGATTTTCAAAATTACTGACCCAATAATATCGGCTGTCCCAATCAGGATCGCTTGAAAATGTTGGTCTGCGGAGGGGCGAAGCGATATCAGATGTTGTGTTGGTTGCCGGGAATAAATTTTTTTCTATGTTAGGATCCGCAAATTCCTGCGATAGAAACTGATATCCTTTTAAAATAACGTTGTTGGAAAATAGTTTAGCTTTGATGTTGTTTCGGTTTGCCAGGACTCCTTTTTTCGAGTATACAGAAGATATACCAAATGATAATCCTAATACGATTAGCATCGACAATACTCCCAAAGTTACGATTAAAGCTGCGCCGCGATCGTTTTGGGGAATTCTGCCGTCAAATCGGATTGGGTTACGGGGTTGAGGAAATTTCATTGTAGAATTTAAATATTTATTGGCTTCATACTGAAAACGACTCTTGCTACATCTGAAAGCGATTTTTGATTATCTCAATATACAGTAGAATGGATTTGATTACCAAAAAAACAAAAATGAGGTCATGATCAATTTTGCTGAAGGGTTTTTATGCTTGACGATTGCGAGGAGTTCGGTAAATCTTAATCTTGTGTTAGATTCGATTTGTTTTTCGTGGGACCGTTAGCCTGCCTCATATAAAAGAGTTATAAAGAACCCGAAACCTCGCAATAATTTCCGCCACAGCGGATTTTCAACACTGTTTCTTCGATTGCGAAACCTTTATAGCTCATTGGTCTAAAGCAGGCTAAACACTCTCACGACGAAACCGCATGAATTAATCAGGCTGGACGTCTGATGCCGTTTTGTCATTCATCATTTACAATTCACAATTAATCCCCCTTTTCTCTTTATCAGTCGTACGAATGCCGGAATAATCCGGCAAAGTTCTAAAATTAACTGGCCGTTCCCGTATATCGTCCTCCCTGGCCATATCAGTAATAATTTAATTGTGAATGGAGAATTGATAATTGTCAATTGTGAATGGAAAAGCCCCGGCAAAGCCGGTTAAGTTCATCCCGTTCGAAAAGGTCTCGCGAACCGCGTTGGGAGCGTCGGCCTTCCCTCAGCAGCGGGATGATTTTTCGTCTTTTCGGCGCGAATCCGATGCTCAGGCATCGACTATAACGCCGTAAAAACGAAAACGTCATCCGAAATAGGCAAGCGCGCTAAATCGGTTAAGACTATGCCGATAGTCAATGCAACTCTATGGCCGCAAAGATGGTTGCATAAACGATTCTCCATACTGATTGATAAGCCGCATGACTTCTGCAACAATTTATCAATCAAAGCATTGTATAAATTCATCAATAATATTTCACAAATTCAGGTTAGTTCGAATGATCATCGATCTGCAGGTTGAACTTACCATTAAATTCAGTTATCAATTGTTTCAGACGACTGGTTGTAATTGCAGATTTTCCGTTTTCCAGTTCAAGGCGTTTAATCAACTTTCTGGTATCACTGAGGACGATGTGAAACTCGATGAAACTCGTGTTGATTGAGGCATAACATGTTTCAATTTTTGGCGACTCTTTTTCAAACCATGTTTCCAGCGCCGTTTTGGTGATTGCAGTCTCCCGCCATAATTCTTCGGGTGAGTATGTCAGTTGGCTAAACATATTGACGACAAACTCCTGATCCAATACGGCCAATAAATTTCCAGCTTTCGGGCCGGATTTGCGATCTAAAACGACACAATAAATTGCTTGAAATGCATGAGCTTGAGGCACGGGCGTCAGGCGGCTTGTTTCAAAAATTATTGATTGAATATTATCGTCATTCCACGGCGTCTTTTTTAGCGCAATTGCCAATAAATTAAGAAATGCTTTTTGACTTGTAGTTAGACTTGCCGCAGATTCAGGCATGGTCTTCTGAAGCTTTGTTTTTTCCGATTCGTCAGCGATTTTATCAACCCAATACCGGACGGAGCTTATCCGCCGTTTAAGGTGTTTTTTTTCAATGTCAGTTAACGGTTCACCTTTATGCTTTTCGATTTCTTTTCCCACATCTAAATGCGGCATTTGTACAATGGTGGCTAACAACTGGAAGTTAGCTTGATAAAAATTACCCTCATCTTTAAGTGTTGAGAGTTGGTATATCCGTTTGTTTTCCTGTGTTGAATTTTCATCGTTGTAGGCTCGGGAATGGCAGCGGTCAAAATCATTAAACAATTTAATAATATTTTTTTCCTTCGGCGAAAAATTAACAGGTCGATTGGGTAACGGATTTAATATTAAATATCGCAGCGCTTCGGGAGGCAAAAAATCTGCCATATCCCTTACAGTTGCACCTAATCCTTTTGAAGAACTCATTTTAGCGCCATCAACTAAAAAGAATTCGTATGGGATATTTAGAGGTGGAGGAAGTGAGAAGATTTCACGCAAGCAACGGGAAGACACATCACGCGACCCTCCTTTTGTTGAATGGTCTTTACCTGCACCTTCAATGGTAATTTCCATTACTTTCCATTTCGCGACCCATTCCAGTTTCCATGGGAGTTTGCCGTTGCCGTCAAATGGAGAAATATTCCCGCTGTTGCCGCAACCTTTTGCCCATGTTACCATCGACTTATGACAGGCATATGTAACATTTTTACCGTCATAATGCGTTACTTCCGTTGTACCGATTTTTCCGCAGTTTTCACAAATTACCTGAAATGGATACCAGTTGTCAGATCGTTGTGAATTACTAACGTCGCGATAAATTTTTTGTACAGCCTTGTGAGAACTGAGAATTGCATCAATCGCTTCATTAAATTTACCTGAACGGTAAATATCTCGCATTCGATAGGATTCCGTCTGGACATTTAATTCCTCGAAGACATTGAAAAATTCTGTAATATAGTATTCAGCCATATCGTTTGCATCAGTTCCCGCAGGTGGAGGAACATTGCACAATGGCATTCCCAAATATTGTTCAAAATGTTCTGCTTCTCCGTCAGGAATTTCATCCAAAGGATCATAATCATCAACACCAAAGAGATATCTGACCGGTATTTCTTTTTCTTTTAATGTTTTATATACAGCATCATGAATCAGTACGCCGCGTAAGGCGCCGACGTGCACTCGGCCTGATGGCGTTTTTGAGTCATTAATTATTTGTGGTTTGTCTATATTCTTTACTAATTTATCACACCAAAACATGATATTGTCCTCTTTAATCTGCCTTATCCCCTGTTTCTCACAAACCATCTACTACAAGAACGTATATCACATCATTTCAATATCTTGCTCTGTGTGTATCTGTTGGCCAGCAGAATCATTCTCTATTCTGCGACAAAATACTGAAATGACGCAATCCAAGTCCTCTCTCCACGATGTTAGCGAGAAAAGCGGGTTATGAATTTTTCATTTATATTTCCTTGCCGGCGATTGTTTTACGACGTTGGTGATTGGATTTAACCCTGATTTACGGGCATAGGGTTTTATCTTAGCTGCAAACCGACATTATTCATGAACTTTCTATTAAGTCAACATATCACATAACATCAACGAGTTGCGACGTTATCCGGGTTCGAAATAGTTTCCGCCACGGCGGATTTCCAACACTATTCCTACACGCGGATGAAATTCATAACTCACTGATCTCACGCAATCTGTGGACTCTCATAACAAAACTTTATGAATAATGCAGGCTAATGCCGGGTTCAATAACTTTTATCGGACCTTTTATCTGGAAATGTGATATATTAATACTAAATTTAGGCTTTTCTACAAACAAAATTTTATATCCTTTCAAAAGAAGTCAAAAATATATCGATCATGAAAACATCGTTTAAGTGGATAAATGAATATATTTCAATTCCCTGGGCAATCGATAAATACGTCAATGAACTGACTCTTGCCGGTTTGGAATCCGAATCGATTTGCCAAACTATTAATTTGCCGGATACAATTGTCGTTGGCAAAATTTTATCGAGAGAAAAGCATCCGAATGCAGATAAGCTAAGTCTATGCCAGGTTGATGATGGATCAGGCGCTGCGGTGAATGTGGTATGCGGCGCTCCGAACTGTGATGAGGGTTGTCATGTTGCCTTTGCTAAAGTCGGTACTGTCATGCCGGGTGGACATAAACTCAGCAAAGTGAAAATTCGAGGCGAGTTTTCATTTGGCATGCTCTGCAGTGAAGATGAACTGGGGTTAGGCGATGACCAATCCGGTATCCTTATTTTACCGGAAACGGCGGCAGTAGGATTACCCATCATAGACTACTATAGCAGTGATACCGTTATTGAATGGGAGGTCACTCCTAATCGCCCTGATTGGTTGTCCCATTTAGGTATTGCCCGTGAATCTGCGGTATTGCTGCAATCTTCCATATCTTACCCAGATATTCAATTAGCGCTTAATAAGAATAAGCATGTCAGTGATCATATCTCGGTCGAAGTCGAAGATTCAAATCTATGCCCCAGATATACGGCTAGAATTATTGAAAATGTAACGGTCGCTCCGAGTCCTGATTGGATGCAGGCGCATCTTAAATCCGTAGGTTTAAGGCCCATTAATAATATTGTCGATATTACGAATTTTGTATTGATGGAATGTGGTCAACCCTTGCATGCCTTTGATCTCGATAAATTGTCAGATCGAAAAATCATTGTAAGAAATGCGCATGAAAACGAGAAATTGGTGACATTAGATAATCAGAAACTTTCATTAAACCCTCAGAATCTTGTGATTGCAGATGGCAACAAAAATCTGGCGCTTGCCGGAATTATCGGAGGAGGCAATAGTGAGATATCACACGAGACCTCGGATGTTCTTTTAGAAAGTGCGTGTTTTAATCCGGCAAACGTCAGGGCAACATCGAAGTCATACGGTTTATCTACAGATTCTTCTCATCGCTTTGAGCGGGGCGTCGATATTGAAATGGTCGAATTCGCAAGCGCCAGGGCGGCGCATCTTATTTGCAAATATGCGGGTGGGCAGTTAATGGATGGTATTGTTGATCTCTATGAAAATCCGTATGTTCATCCAGAAATAGAATGTCGGTTTGCAAAGGTGAATGAATTATTGGGAATCGATATTGAACCCTCACAAATTTTGGCAATTTTTAAACGTCTTGGATTAGGTATAATTGAGGAAAGTGATTCTAAGTGTGTTGTGAAAATACCGTCGTATCGACAAGATTTAACGCGAGAAGTGGATTTAATCGAAGAAGTTGCAAGAATTTATGGGCTAAACAATATTCCCGCGACGACGTCGTCGGTTGGCACACCGGAACCGGCAGCACATGATCGCTATTACGCCCTCCAAGACATCAGGGAGACCTTCATTTCTTTAGGATTAAGCGAGTGTATGAATTATACGCTCGTTTCTGAGCGTGAAGCTACATATAATACTGGATTTGCAATTGAAGATTCAGTTAAATTAGCGAATCCATTAAGTACAGAATTAACGACGCTGCGCACGACTCTAATGATTAATATGCTGAAGACGATTACCCATAATATTGATCATGATAACAAAAATTTACGGTTATTTGAAATTGGAAGACGGTTTTGCCAATCCGAGTCACACGTTGAAGAGATAACTGAAGCGGTCGTTATTTTATCTGGATTAACGAATCCCGGTCGATATTCAGAGGGAAGAAAACAAATCTACGATTTTTATGATATGAGAGGAATTATAGAAGATTTTCTGGATTCAAGAGGTTTGCAAAACACAAAATTTGAAACATGCAACCATCCATTATTTCATGATGGCGTATCGTCGCAAATAAAGGTAAAAAAGAAATTAATCGGTTATTTGGGGGAAATAAATGCTGAATTGTTTAAGGAATTGCGCATTAAGTATCCTGTTTATGCAGCGATTTTGAACATTGATCAACTTTGCAGCCTTAATGTCAACTCTCCGGTTTACAAACCTTTGCCTCAGTATCCGGCAATTACCAGAGACGTCGCTTTTGCCGCCAATGAAGATTTGACACATCAGGAAGTGGTCCGCGTCATAAAAAGCGTCAATGAAAAATATTTGGAAAAAATTGAACTTATTGAAATCTTTGCTGATGAAGCGGTGATTGGCAAAGGCAAAAAAAGTATGGCATATACCTTAACCTTCAGATCTCAATCAGAAACACTTACCGACGATGTAGTAAACCAGTCTCAAGAAAAAATACGATTAACTCTATTAAATAAATTATCAATTGAGATTCGATAGTAATCGGGGGACTGCATTTCTTCCATTTTTTTAATTCGTTATCAGGCCAAAACGTGAACTGCAAGAGTATGGTCAAATCATTGAGCCTCTTGCAAAACTATGTCCGGCCGTATTTTGGCGCAAATCACGCATCTGCGGCCATCATGTGTAAAGCGCGTAGGGAGAACGCTATGCACATTTACTCATGATGCCCACAGCTACGCAACTTGCGCTCAAAATCCACCTCGAACATAGTTTTGCAAGAGGCTCATTTAAAAAAATAATACTTGTCAATTCACGGGAATCTCAGTCGTTTTTTTGTTGGTAAATGTTAGGCGCTGCTGAATCCCTTGTATACTCCAAAAATATTGATCATGATTTTCACTGAAGAAAATTTTAGTCTGCTCTTACAGAAAGATATTGGAACATTCGTAAAATTTGATAACAATGGATTGCTTATCGGGCCAGGCGAATCGATACCTGAATATGTAAACCGTTTAAAAATTTTAGGTAATAATATTAATGAGTTTAATGATGAACTTGCTGAGAAAAATTCTATAGAATTTTTGAATATTTCCTTTCGCAAAGAATCGATTATACCGGATGAAATGTTTAATCGTGCAAACGACCGAATTCAAAAATTATATGATATCAAAATTGATTGGGTTCCAGGGTTCTTTTCCGATCATAAAATGGGACTTCTGTTTGCAGGATGCGCGATCTACTCATTTGAAGATTTTTTTGCAATATTTATTGTTAGAAGCGCGTTCAGGCGGAAGGAAAAATGGCTGATATACAGTCGAACGGAGTTAATTGCTCATGAATTATGTCATATTGCGCATATTGGATTTAATGTGAAAGACTATGAAGAATATTTTGCCTATCAAACAGCTCCCAGCCTGTTTCGTCGATTGATCGGAGGCGCGTTGCGTTCGACGTTGGATACTTATATGATTCTTGCAGCTGTTGGCCTGCTGTTTTTGGCCCAAATAGTCAACGTTAGTTTTCGGTCTCCAATGGAATGGCATGCATTTCCAATGCCATTGGTAATCGGTCTAACCCTGGCAACCCTAATATTTATTTCAGGTCGATATGTCTATTCATTATATCTATTTAGCCGGGCAAAGCGATGTTTGTCGATGAGTTTTGACGTACGTAATGTTATGCCAATTTTATTTCGATGTTCACTGGAAGAAATAAAGGAAATTGCAGGATTAGATAATATTGAATTAATGAAAAATTGGATGGGGCGCAAAAAAGAAGATGAAATTCGCTGGCAAATATTAATAAGAAAATACTGTCAAAAAGAGCTTTAAAATTTATATTTCCCCAGATAACCACTTGTAATTCCAAATACTTAGTTATATTTACATTCACTAAACTGCAGTTAATTTATCAATTGGTAGTATTGATTCGGCTTAACAAATTTTCGACCGTTTAAATAATCGGTTGCATGTAGGTGAATAATGGAATAGGAGAAAAGAAATGACTAAACGTGATCTTGTGGTAAGAATATCAACTGAAACCGGAGTAAACCAGAGAATTGTAACTGATGTTGTACAACGAACACTTGATCATGTTATCAATGAGTTAAGTGCTGGAAGAGGTGTTGAATTAAGAAATTTCGGCGTTTTTTCCCTGAAAAAACGTAAAAAAAGAATTGGTCGAAATCCCAACGCACCCAAAAACACAGTCCAGATTCCTGAAAGAACAGTTGTAAAATTTAAGCCAGGTAAAATAATGAAAGAAAAAGTAACTAAGCTTTAGCTTACTCCACTCGTTTTTTAGGTCGCGACTTCGATAAGATTCTTCACAGTTCTATTATTCCGGAACTGATCGCGACAAGAGATTTAGTAGGACATTTAATACACAAAATACCTTTAGGGCCGATATATTCTTGCCTAAGTTAAGCGATTATTCGAGATGACAAATCGCATCAGTCTTGTATTCTATCATAACTTACCTTAATGCATTCCATGCAGAAGCGGGAATGGGTATCCGGGGAGGTCGGCAGTCACGGTAGTTTACAATTGCGTGTGCTTCATTCACCAAGGATCGCTCGACCTAGGTTTTCCAGTGGAGCATGCTGTGTCAAATAAGACAGAACCAATTCCAGGAACCTCAGATCTATTTTCTGAAGAAACACATCAATGGCGGTATCTCGAAGAAAAAGCCCATGATGTGTTTTCAAGGTATGCGATTGGAGAAATCAGAACACCGATTTTCGAGCGTACGGATGTATTTCTTAGAAGTATCGGTGATGAAACTGATATTGTTCAAAAGGAAATGTATACGTTCAAAGATCGTGGTGACCGAAGCCTGACATTACGGCCTGAAGGAACTGCGGGTGTTTTAAGAGCAATTGCCAACAAAGGATTAAATCAGGGAGATGAGCACAGGGTTTATTATATTGGCCCAATGTTTAGAGGAGAAAGACCTGCTGCGGGAAGAAAACGACAGTTTCACCAAATTGGAGCTGAGTACGTTGGGAAAGTCTCTCCGGAAATCGACAGTGAGTGCATCATTTTGCTTCTTGACTATCTAACCTCCATTGGTATTACTGACACAAAATTATTAATTAATACACGTGGTGTTCCTGAAGATCGCGAACAGGCGTCAGCCGCAATGTTGGACTATTATAAGCCCCATATTAATGATATGTGTGAGGATTGTCAACGACGGTATCATACTAATATTTGGAGGATACTTGACTGTAAAAAAGATGGTTGCAAAACCGTTACCAGTACGGCGCCGTCTATGATTGATTTAATCGGCGAGACAAGTAAGGCATATTTTGATTCGGTCTGCGACATTCTTAATCATACTGGCGTTCAATATGAAATAGATCCTCAACTCGTCAGAGGCTTAGACTATTATGTACACACCGTATTCGAAGTTGTATCCAATAATATCGGGGCCCAAGATTCAATCGCTGGAGGCGGCCGATACGAAATTCAGCCCCCCGGACAAAAGCGGCCATTAATTGGCGTTGGATTTGCTATGGGTATGGAACGATTACTTCTTGCCAGAAATGCGAATGATGCAATCGTTCCTGAGGGAATTCGCGTCGATATATATATTGTCAGCCTTGGTCGGTCGGCGTTAGTAGAAAATTTCGATTTAGCATCGACTTTGAGAAAGCAGAGAATTAGAGTTCTGATGGATCTTGAAAATAGAGGCATGAAGGCACAGATGCGGACTGCTAACAAAGTGAATGCGAAAATCACGCTTATCAGAGGTCAAAGTGAGCTTGATAAGGGAGTTATTTTATTAAAAAATATGAATGATTCCTGCCAGACTGAGGTTAAAATCGACGACATTGATGCTGCCTTAAACCAATTATAAATAAACGAAAATAACATGAACAGAACACATACATGCAATGCCCTTTCATCTGAAAACATCGGTGAACGCGTGATATTAAGCGGTTGGGTTAACAGTCGCAGGGATCTAGGCGGATTAATATTTATTGATCTTAGAGATCGTGAAGGCGTCACGCAGTTGGTGATTAATCCGGAAACCGCTTCCGATGTAGCCGAAATTTGTCGACCTATCCGCGAAGAATGGGTATTAACTGCCTGCGGTCTCGTGGGTGCAAGACCACATGACATGGTTAATAACAAGATCGGTACGGGCACGATTGAAGTCAATGTCGGAACGATTGTTATCGAAAACAAATCTAAGCCAATGCCTTATCATTTTAATGATGCACAGGCCAGCGAAGATTTGCGATTAAAGTATCGATATCTTGAGATGCGAAAAACCAAATTAGGCAGTTATTTGCGATTGCGGCACGATATCACTAAACACGTCAGAGATTATTTTGACGGAAATGGATTTATCGAAGTCGAGACGCCGATTTTGAGCGAAAGCACCCCGGAGAGCGGCAGAGATTATTTAGTGCCTAACCGTGTTTTCCCCGGTGAGTTTTTTGCGCTTCCGCAGGCGCCGCAACAATATAAACAAATTTTAATGGTAGGAGGGATCGAACGTTATTTTCAGATTGCCCATTGCTTTAGAGATGAAGATTTGAGAGCGGATCGACAGCCGGAATTCTCCCAGATAGATATCGAAATGTCGTTCATTACCGAGGAAGACGTCTATGGGCTGGTTGAAGGATTAATGGCAACCATATTTCGTGAAATTAAACAAATCGACATTGAGACTCCCTTCCCCCGCTTAAGTCATCAGGAAGCCCTATCAAAGTATGGATCAGATAAACCTGATACCCGGTTTGAAATGTTGTTGCATGATTTGAGCAGTATCGTTGATGCATCGGATTTTCAGGTGTTTAAGAAGGTAATTTCTGGAGGTGGGAAAGTAATGGCCTTCAACGCAAAGGGATTAAATTCAATCGCGTCTCGTAAGAAAATCGATGAATGGAATGACGTTGTAAAACTCATGAAGGCAAAAGGATTAGCTTATTTAAAGCTCGAAGATGGCGGCGACATAAAATCTCCAATAGCAAAATTTCTAAAAGAAGAAGAAATTAGTCAAATCATCAATTGTGTTGGAGCGACTCAAGGTGATATCGTGTTAATTGTTGCTGATAAATTTGCAACTGCTGCTCAAGCATTGGGACGTCTCCGTATCGAAATTGCTGAAGCAAATGGGCTGATACCGGGAAATGTTTATAATTTTCTCTGGGTAAATAAATTTCCTTTACTTGAATTTGATGACGATGGAGGGTGTTATATCCCGATTCATCACCCATTTACCAGTCCTGTTCCTGAAGACATATCGATGTTAGACTCTAGTCCTGACGCTGTTAAAGCTCAGGCATATGACGTCGTTCTGAACGGCGTCGAACTTGGAGGCGGAAGTATCCGTATCCATAATGTTGAATTACAGAATCGTATGTTTGAGATATTGAATATTTCTGATTCTGAGATAAAATCAAAGTTTGGTCACTTACTTGATGCATTGCGATTTGGCGCTCCGCCCCATGGCGGATTAGCCATTGGGTTTGACCGACTTGTGATGCTTCTTACCGGCGCGCCATCTATTCGAGACGTCATTGCCTTTCCGAAAACCACAAAATCATCCTGTTTACTAATGGATTCACCGTCGCAAGTAGATCATCAACAATTGAAAGAGCTGGGATTGACCATCCAACAAAAATAGGCTGGATATTAAGGAGGTCGCATGCAAATTTTAAATCAAAATTCTTAAAAAGAGAGTAAGTTATTTAGTTTTTTTCAATAAACATTGGGTTTGACAACAGAGTATCCCCTCCAAATTTCATGTAAAAGCGGACGTATTGTTTCTTTTCCAATGGGTCTAGTTTAATTTTTCGGGAAAATGAAAACGGTGAATGATTCATTGTCAGCTGGTGAACCATTTTTCCATTGAGTATGACAAAAACATTTGCCGCAGGCATGGTTAAATTGGCGTTATCCGTTTGCCATTCTCCAGATATCGTTAACGATATTTCGTTTTCACCCGTGATCATTGTCTCTCCTATATTTTAGCTGATTTATCGAATGACGACACCATGGCTTCATTGAGGGACAAATGTTGCGTGATTGCCCCCATAATTGCATAGGATTTACCATCTTTTAGTGCATTGAGAATTTCAGGTTTGTTTTTTTGGTTAACATGAACCACGGTTAAAATCAAATCCAAAGGTCGGTCCATATGATAATCAATTTCTCCGATGATAACTGGACGAACCGTTCGCGTTCCCTGACAATATTGCAGCAACATTCGATCCCAGATTTTACCCGGAAGATAAGCCGTAATCGCATCACCATATAGACCGGCCATACCATTGTGTCCGCGTGTACTTTCAACTTCGTCCAGATACGGTAATGAATCAGCAATTCCCGGTGAAACGGAACTTTTTTAATAGAAGTCAGTTACAAATTTTATACCATCTATAAATTGTCAAAATCTATTGTCGGCATTCTGGAATTGAGGCTGATAGCGACTTCAACCTCGGAG
>WLWI01002485.1_pt1 | contig 15892 bp, 10 predicted proteins | sample 6701501 | NCBI WGS metagenome assembly WLWI01 (sample SAMN12718690, study PRJNA515312) | sponge metagenome | isolation source: marine sponge | host: Mycale hentscheli | place: New Zealand: South Island, Marlborough, Capsize Point | collected 2014-11-01
TTACAACTACTATTAAGAATGTCACAAAGAAAACTTTAAATAACGTGACTTGATTTTGTTGCTTCTTTTTCAATTCAAACAGTTGTGGGGAGCGGTTACTATGGCATTGAATCCCCTTTACCGCATATACTTAATTTAAAAACTCGACTTTATTTTAGTAGCTTGAGTGTTAGTTGTTAAAATGAATCATTTAACAATAGTGTAGTTTATGGCTCGCTCGCCATTTGTGCTCAAGCACACCACTAGTAGCATTAATTTAGTTCATTAATTACAATATCAGATAAAGATTAAGACTACCAAAACTAACCTCATTTCATGCCTTAAAAATGAGTAGACTGGCATCCCATCATCACATGATACTTTTCCATATGCCAAGCCCAAACAAAATTACAAGTTTGTATTTTTCTTCTTCTTCTTTCAGCCAAACCCCCTGAACCTCCCCTGGCTACACTGCTGCATATGTATAAGCTATATGTTGAACATAAAGAGGGGTATTTGTAAGGCTATAGAGTACTTTATTATTTCCTTGATACTATCATAGAACCAAATTTTAGTGATATCTAATTTAGTGTCATGCAAAACATTAAACAATGAGGTAAATCTGTGAAACACAGTAGACAATCTTATTTATATACATTACTTTTTAGGGAGTTATATTTAAATTGTTTTTTTTGTTGTTTTTTTGGTTGTTTTTTTTTGTTTTACAACAGCAAAGTTTAATAATTTAGTAAATAAAAACTATTGGGAAAGTACTTTCAGTGAAAGCTGCTGCTGCTACATTGTGGTGGTCTGGGTTGCATCCACACTTAATTAATCATACTTCATTTGGAAAGAAACTGCACCAACTGTCTGTTGTTTATTTCATGCTAGAATTCTGAATCAATCCATACGTAATCAGAAGATGAAGAAGGTGTAAACTCAGTTGTGAATAAAGTGCACTGTGCTTGTCACCACCAAAACCTTTTTGTTCTGTAAAGTCAATTTTTGATCACCTCTGTGTATGCATTCTGGAGCCTTTTAAGTGCCTCAAACAGCTTAACATCGTAGCTAGCTGCACCATTTTACTACACTATATTTTCAACAATCAATACAAATTTTCATAGTACCACATTGTAGATAGGAATTTGTTGGAGGAAGTATAAGCGTAATAATAGCTAGATATGGGATTACTAAGTTGATCTGTTGGGTGCTAAAGTTTTGGTTGCTCAAATTTTGAAAAAAAATATTGCATAACTTTCATGTAACAGGTTTCTAACTTACTTTTGTGTCATCTTTGTTCTTGTTGTTGTTGTTGTTGCTTTTTAGTATATAGCTGAGCTGCAATATTTAGTAGTTGAAGTAGTAAAGTAATAAATCGAAGTAAAAATACTGCATTTTCAACATTTATATCCAGTAAAATTATGGTAGAGTGATCTATAAAATTTGTCTAGCTATTTGGACAAATAGTGTGCATGCAACTACTGATTAAATTATTACTAATAATGTATTTAATTATAAGCTTGATTAACACATTGTCCTAAATGTTATTTGATTTTGTTTGTTGCAGCTGTAACATTGTCAGAAGACACTAGTGTAACTATAGCATATGAAGGAGAAGAATTGGAAATTGTGGCAGTTAGTGCTCGATCCACTACAATTACAGATATTAGGTGGACTATAAATGGAATAGCACTGAGTGAACTACCTGATATTGACTATGATCCTGGTTCAGTGAATATGCGACTTGTATCATTAACACTGAGGAACATATCAGTAGATCTGAATGGTGGCATTGTCAGTTGTACTGCTGTCGTTACAGGAATGAATATCACCTGTAGCCCTCCACGGACTATACAGGTTCAAGGTATATTCTAAAGTAATATTATAACATAGTAACTTAAACTGCATCAATATTCAATTGAACTGTTTCCTAGCTCATTACAAGGTTATAATATTTTATACAGCTGAGAATAAGTAAATATTATTATCATTTATTATTGACTAATTAACCCATTAGCTTGATACGACACTCTGCATTCAGTCAGTACTTTTTACTTAAAATGTATCGTGTTTTGTTGAATATTGTATTTGGAAAATTCTTACCTGTAATAATTTTATGAGGTTCTGAACCATAGAATATAGTTACTAAAAGAAAATGAAACACCAAGGGTGTGAACCCTCAGAGCTACTATACACCAGCTAACTATAACAAAATCAATTCTCGGACCAAATACATAATGTATTTGGCTATTCTTAATCAGGTATCGATATGGCTTAAGCGATAAAAATCGTGGATTAGCTAATTGCTGTCTATAAGAAGTAGCTAAACATCGAATACTACCACATGGAGAAAAAAGTATTTGCTCACTTGATTGAGACAGTACAACAGGGGGGTTACCTACACAAGCTTGAACCTATGCAGAGCTGATGGCTTGCTATTGCTAAAATATCAGCCTGAAATTCGATAGCACAAAAAAAAGATTTTAAATCATCATTCTCAGTAATATCATATCTACATCAGCACTTATTTGTCAGTAATCTCAAAAATATGACACACTGACAAACAAACACACAGGATGACTACTATAACCCTTTCATGAATGTGTGCTGAGGGTTAAATAAATCGTACACTCTACCATTGTCTTAACTTTAGGGAAAAAAAGATTATGTTACCAAACTGGTCATGCACATAAAATGGTTAACCTATTTCAAGTTATGTACCTCTTCTGTGGTAGGTGCACTTGGTCCAGTGACAGAATTGAGAAGTATATACAATGTCATGGACAATACAATAAACATTTTCTGGACACCGCCCACAGCCATTACAGTACCACCTGCTCTAACTCCTGAAATATTCTATTGTATACAAATATCAAATGGCACAGAAACTGAGCAGATTGCCTGCAATAAAAGTGTTGACAGGAATAGTAATATAAGCATTACAGTGAAAGATATAATGTGTCAAACACACTACAATGTCATGGTCACTCCTTTCAACAGGCGAGGAGGTAATTCTCCAACTACACTGGAACTTCCGGGTAAGACATGAATTATTACCTGCAATGTATTGTGTATAATTATATAGAAGGTATGAGCTTATGGTAAAATGATATAAATATACAGGGGCATTGGAATGTGTGTGGCATGTGCGGCCATGGCTGCACCAATACAATAGCAACAAGGGGTGTGTCTATGAATTTTTTACTCTATACTGGATCTTGTAATTGCTGTTGAAATTGAGCAGTCAAAATGACTTCTGTGAAAAGTAAATAGCTATATGATAAATTTGGGAAACTCCACACCAGCCTGGTCCTGTGTTTACGATTCCAAAGTGATCTTTTGGAAAAACAAATATAGTTCAGATGTCCTTCCATACGAGTTTAGCAAAGGGCCTGCCGCTTATAGTTATTTGCCACACATACTTGAAAATGTTTGAAAACAACAAAGCTATGACAAAAGGCAGGCATTTGTAAATTCTAACTATGGTGGATTCAGTTTTATAAGTTTTTGATTTTGTTATTGTGTTGTTTGCTTTGTATGTCCAAGTAGCTATATTAGTGCGTGTGTATTCTTGAATAATTCATGAGTTGAGGCTGGTTGGTAAAGCTGAGCCTCTAACTGAATGAGTCCCTCAAACTGAACGGGTAAAGAGTCATCCCATTCTGCAATTGGGGAAACAAATGCTGATTAGAAAACAACAACTAATGGTAGCTAAACACTTGGGTGAAATTGGTGAAGAACGAATGCAGGAGGCAATAGCTTCACGAACCCCAAATCTACAGTCATGAATAGAAGGCTGCATTTCTACGTCATGATTTTTAATCAGTATTTGAAATATAAATACTTCACTTTTTAGATCTTAAAATACAAATACAAACACAAATACTCCAAAAGTGTACTTTAATACAGAATAAATACAAATACTCATGTATTTGATTCCATCCCTGACATGTATCCCCTTCTTCATTTGTCTATCTTTCCTGTTTCTCAAGCTCTCGGTTCAGTTCATTTAACAGCAACTTTTCACAATAGGAGGTGGAGCTATTTTGTTATTGCAATGTAACTATGCCAGCATGGACCAAGCAACACTTGATTCTGTACTCTCCAGAACTAAACCATAGAATATATCTGTCCAATAGAAATATGTTCAGGAGTTGTTTTCTAGTTTTACTATTACAAAAGCTATAAATACGAATAAAGGGCATACTTGCGTCTAAGTTGCTTCAATGTGAATCAAACCAGTGCCCTCAAGTAATAGAGAAAAACCACTGAGCCTCTGAATCATAATCACACCTACAACCACCACATACTTGCAACTCTAGTTCCAGTGTATTTATGCAGTCCTGCATCTTAGCACCACTTCAAAGATTTTATAGCATAGCAGGAAAGATATTTTAACCCAACAGATAATGTTCAAAGGTCAAAACTTTTAAAGAACTAATGTTTGTCAGGTGTAATCTATTTTTCCATGTAACACTTCATTGACTGTAATTGTGATGCAATTCAAAATTACTTGTATTTTTAATTGAAATATCACATCTAAGAAAGTACTGTATTTGTATTTTGTATTTGAGTCTTCAAAGTATCTGTATTTGTATTTGGCGAGCGAGCGTAAATGAAAGAATCAATAATGTTTTGTTTACTCTGTATTATTACTATTACTAGCAAGTACCCCAACACGACGTACTAAGTTGTGCAAATTTGGAGTAGTCCCCAGTATCTCTGTCCTTTCTGCGTATTTTCTTTAAATACTTCATTGACATAGTTACATCAATCAACCTTTTCTCATATGCCTCTATTTTTATTGACACTTGCATTCTCTTGCTTCTTCTCTGCCTCTCTTATACCCATCATGATTGGCTACTGTAGAAATACACTCTATCCTAACTCAGTTCAGTGACCTAGTGTTTAGTTTTTATAGTATACACATCAATGTACTCCAAGCTGTTAGATCCCGACAATTAAATGGTTAGTGTGCGCACTCCGCAATCAGCAGTTGCAGATTCGAATCCGAAGTAAGTTTCTTTTTTTCTCATTTTTTTCCTTGTCAGGTAATTACAATGCTTTACCAACTCAGCTCAACTCGTGAATTATTCATGAATACACACTTGGTTGTTATAATCAATTTTAAGACAGTTATAATTTTTTATATATTTGCGAATGTTGTTAGTCCAGCAACAAATACGGAAGATAAAAGGTGTATATCAAGTCTGAGAAGGACAAAGACTTTATTTAAGTGTTATAGGAGATAAACACAAACAGAGATACTGAGTGTACTGATTTGTTTGAAAGTATTGTTAAGAGGTCGAGCACAGTTTGCTTGGAAAGTTTAATAATTTTTGGGCAATAGGGCTAAATATTTTTGAAGATTTTATAGTAGTGCGCTCGTGTGTCAGTAATGACGACGATGATCAATGACTGATGACGGGGTGTGTATTCATGAATATTCAAGAGCTGGTAATAATTGGTAAAGCATTGTCATTACCTGAATATAAACTACATTTCACAAAGAAAAGAAATAGGGAACAATAAGTGGCACTCACGGGATTCGGACCTGCAACTGTCGAGTGTGGAGTGCGCACACAAACCTTTGACCCATCCGAACCCAACAGCTTAGTGGTAACTTGAAGTGCCTTATTAACCTATTGTATCCTATAATATAACTGAACACTGGATCACTGAACTGAGTTGGGAAAGATTGTTCATCCACAGTTAAAGGACAAGATACTGGGGGGCAGGAGATGTAGACAGAGGGGGAGAAGGGAATCCATGAGTTGAAAAGGAATGGCTGAGGAAAAAAAGAGAATAGGAGAGGGAACCATTGATAAAACTACCTTAATGCTACTTGCACCACTAATTTGCACAAGTTAGTAAGTCAGGCGTGACTGTGTGGCAGGGTACTTGCTAATACTATAATATTGTATAAAATGTCAAATATCTTATTAAAATTTATAGACCATAAAAACAATTAAAATCTCTAAATTATCATATACACATTGCAGATGTTCGAGTTATTTCAAATCCAGGCACTGCTTCTCAGTTCAGTTCAAACATATTCACGTATCTATATGAAGTGGTAAGTTGAAAAAAATGTTTGAAAGACGTGTCTTGTACTAATTATTTTCAGATGATGATAAAGTAAAATATACATTTAAGCATAACCAGTCATTATTTTAAGCTGGTTATGAACATCACATTTTGTTTTCTCTATAGTCAGGTGTTGTGTGTAGCTGCAGTGCAGTAATACTTGATGTCAGTGAAGGAGGAAGTCTAGAGTGTAACACCAACACTCCTGGATTATTAACAGTCACGACTCAGAATGTTGCTCCTAATAGAATGTTTAATATACAATTATATGCCAACAACTCGAGGAGATTTGCTGTAAGACAAGTTCAGCTGAGTAAGTAAATATATGTATGTTAATTTTGTCATTGTTTGTGCTGTAATTTGCTCTTCAATAATCTTAGGAAACGTTTCGTCAGTAATCAATATTAGTTTATTTAACCCATTTATCACTGACACAAGCACCTAAAGATGACGTAATGCAGGGAAATAATTTTTTTCCTAGACAAATAATGCTAAAGCTTAGCTTCAGCATCCAGAGTACAGCTAATGTTTTTTCTATTACATATAATTATTTTTAGAATAGAAATAGAAACTACATAACAGAGGTAGTCGTGCTAAAAATAAACTTGGTGTTAGTTTGAACAATGACGAGAAATATTTCTGCAAATGAGTTAGTGGATTTTGTCTACAATGACTTTCCAGATGGCGAAATAAGAGGAAAGAGGGACAGAAGATACATAGCTATCGTTGTGGTACACTCTCAATGCTGGAAAGTTGGACTTGCTCACTAACGCTATCATTTCATCACTTATAGTTGAGGAAACTACATTCTTCAACTTGAGAGCTACTACAGAACTGTAGGTAGCGAAGATACCAGCAGTATGTCAAAGAGGAAATTGAAGTTTATAATTCCTGGTATGACAAACAGTTATTTATGAAGTATATATATTTTTTTAAGTAAGAAATTTTTTCCCAGCTATAGCTAATGTGGCGGTAAGTTTTATTATGCCTAATTCCGGGAAATATGGCGTTAATTTCATCACAGCTAAAAACATTTTTACAAACTCCCAGCAATGAGTGATTATTTAAGTGAACTGCTTTTTGTACTCTGAATTACTTTGGAGTTCTTCTATCCATTCAAAGGATGATGTCTTTACTTCTGTAAGGTCATAATATTCAGATGATGATGATACTGATTATGTTGAAGGCAAGAAAGGTAGACAAAGTAATGAATGAATGAGAAATGAGGAGTATGAGTGAGTGAATTGCTTCCAAATGTTTACCGAGATAGCAGTCACACCTATCCTGGTGTCCTTGGTGAACAAGGGCATTGCTATCTGCAATGACTGTCTATAATAACAGTAAAAAATACCTAATCATGTGCAAAGCATTTGCTAATATTGCACTAGAATGTTATAGTTATGTTTTGGTCACAATCACGACTTTGTGGTTTGGTGCTAGGCAACCAAATTTGACTGCAAATGTTGAGCAATATATGCACATTCACGTGATATATAGTTATTAAGTACTTTTTTTGAACCCCTGATTTTGTATACATTTTTTAACATTGTGGTTAATGTTGTGAGTGTTAAGCATTTTATTATGTTTAACTATGTGAATATTATTATTCAGGTACATTTGACTCCGACTTAAATATCTCTTTTGCTACTTCTGTGGAATACTCACTAACTTTTGTGAGTGGTTCTGCTGCTCGAGGTGTTTTTGTAGCTCTAATCTTCAGGGGCCACAGTTCTGCCATAGATTTCAGTCTGTCACTATATTTTGTACAAAAAAGATCGCTTGCTGAGATGACCAATCAACTAATGGGACTGTCTGTTGGAACATATATGGCGCTGGCTTATGATGTGGAAAAAAGTGGAGATATTACTAGTGACATGGCTGCAGACCAAGAGCTTCTAACTGTAACTGGAAGTAGCACTTCAGGTAAGCTTTTCTGTTTCAGTTATGGTATGTGTGCACAGATAAATTGCTGAGTAGTTTTATGCGTAGAAATTGGAGTTTTATTTGCTAAAGTTGTTATTGTGCATAAGTTTGTTGTGTGCTAAATCAGACTAACTATACTTTTATTATTATTCTCAGGTTCCCTGGTCATCTTACAAGACATCAACTGTACATCATCCATCACTGAAGACAATGTTGCAGTGAATGTCATTTGTGAATTCAACAATACTACATATCGTGGATACAGAGTGTATATACAAGACACGAGAGATACAGTTTTGAGATTTGCTGAATCTATAGTGTCAGGAGAACTGGTGTCAATAAATGCCTCATCAATGGGTGGAGAACATCTAGTGTTTGTGTATCCAATATGGAGTAGTGATATACCAGATGGTAGACTGGCACCAGCACTCAGTGTTGTATATAACCTAACTGCTTCAGTAGTAACTACTATTCCCACATCAGATGGTAAGTCATGGTTGTGGAATATAAAGCAATGTGCTGCTAGTTTACTGTTGTTGTTGTTTCTGATTTTTGTTGTTGTTACATAGATTCAACTGATCCTTCTTCAGAAAATGTCTCCACTTCTTCTACCTCTTCTTCAGATTCATCTGAAAGCTCCTCACCTGTAGTCCCACAACCTAATTCTGATCGAAATATGGCAGTCATCATTGGTGGTACATAAAATTTAATTATAGTTTTGTCTGTAGTAACAATCACAGTAACCCAAACAAATGTGCATTGTATCCTGGCTGTTATATTATGTTTATCTTATTAATCACTGAATGCACTGGGTCTAACTCATTGCAATGTTATCTCATTTGTAGTCGTTATAGTGACCATTGTTGTAATCATGGTGCTCCTTGCAGTCATTGCTACTGTGTTGGTGGTGACAACCATAAGAAGAAAAAAGCAAGTAAGTGAAAAAATAAAGTATAAAGACACATTTCTGTACTATTTCAACTGTCACAGTGGGAAAAGAAAAGGAAAAAATGGTCAGCAATTTTTGAATACTTTAATTTTAAAGTTGTTGCAATCAGGTATACTAGAATTAGAAACTGTGTTACTAATCTTATTAAAGTGCTATGAATGAAGCAAAAGATTTTTAATAGATTATATGCTTTGTCTATGAAAAGTTACGTTTGAATGAAAGTTCGAGTTCATAGCTTTCATTTTATACTAAGAAAAAACTTTAACTCTGAAAAGCAACTTTCTCATCTTGTATTTTTTATTGATAGTGAATTATAATTTTAACCAACATTGTGAAGCTCAAATTATTGTTCTGCTATAATATGCTATTCATAGGAGTAATATGACAATAATTCCCTATTTGTACAGCCAATGCAGCTCAGTATTACTTTTCAACATAAAAGTACTGCATCAAAAAACTTATAGTAAGAACTTTTTCGAAATGCATTTTCTATGGACCTGAAAGTTAGCCTTTGGTGTGTCAGAGTTAAAATAAATTTATTCAGTGACGGATGATAGAAAAGCTTGAGATAAGTAAATCTGACTACGGAATGCATTAAGAATCAGGAAATCAGTACAACAAATAAACTCTTAAGTTGTGAGGCTAAGAGTTTTGTCTTAATAACTATAGGACAAGAACATTATGTAAACAACAGATAATTGAAATGTATTAATTATACACCAAAGTGAACCAGGTCTATGTTGAGTTAACAGAATGTCTTCAATATCTGAGTAGAGAATTTGGTACTTACAATAAATTATGCTATTTTATTATTATTATTATAGTTCATATTCTCTTCCTCTTATTACACCAATTTGCTATGATAATAGAAACTGTTTAACAGCCAATTAAATATATAATTAAATCTTCAAGCTCAGTTGAGTAGGACTTAGACTACATCTAGCGGTAGTGTAAGATACTATATCTGTAGGTACTGAGTCAACATAATGACCCGAAGCTATAGGTAAAACAACAAGAATGCTTGATCAAAGGGTGAAAAAACATTAGGATATCGGTATGAGAAGAGATAAAAAAATGTTTCAGCCTTTGCTGAACATACTTGACAGCAACATCACCCCATTAAATATGGTCAGGCAAGAGATGCAGACAGAACCACTAAGAATCACATCTAAAAGCTATAAGAATCTACTAATTTTGAAGCTTCTGAATGCTGGCTTGCTAAATCCAAGTCATTCTACAGAATATATTAAACATTGAGTGTGCCCACTGATAATCTTGCTGTTTACATAAAAGCACCACTGAAAGTTTGACCTAATTGACTCCTGAGGAAGACATCGTAAGAAATAAAAACATTGGGCTGACTTTTAATTATACACTAATTTGCTGTTAACCAGTAATTATTATTCAACTGAATCTTTAAATTTTGCTTGTGAATGCTATATTATTGAATTTTATTGTATCATTACTTTACAGAAGTCTAGTGTATTAACTTCAAGTAATGTATGTAAGTTAGCATGCTGTCTCTGTGCAGAAAAATTACTCACTAGATACTATTTAAATTATGGTCAAGTTCTGGGCATGCATATTGTGGCCTGAAAATTTAATATAGTCCATCTAGGTATTCAATTAATAAAATTCTTCCTTAATAATTTCATTGTTTAAATCGTTTTGTAGTGCTATTTGTTAAACAGCCACATACAAGGTCTATATTATTAAAGCTAGTAATTAATTTATTTTTTACTATTATTTACATTATATTACATAATGTACCAATTTAGGCACGCAATAACATCACTGTTTAATTCATTATCAAATAGTTATGAAATTATTTTTGGCCGCATTATTGGAGGAAAGCTAGTAGTGTCCATCTCTTTCAATTGTGTTTGCACCTTGTTCTGAATAAGTTCCTGTGATTTTAGCCGAGTTACTGACGTTATTAGCGATGAAATATATCTGGAGTAACACTGGGGCCAGTCTTAAAAGAAATGAGAAAGTTAGAATGTTATTTCGGAGAAAGTTCATAGGTCAAAGCTATATAAGCTTCTGAAGGTAAGATTATTCTAGCTAAGTGGCTCTATGGCTATGTCAGAGAGTGTTTTTGAATTTTCTAAGTCCAACTATAATGTTGAAATTGGTGTAAAAAAATATTTAAACAATTTTAAACTTTAAAATTTTCTATTTGAAATATAATTTTTTGATAATAAAATTTATATTAAGACTTAAAACTTGGTAATTGGCGAGTGAGCGAAGCGAGCAAGACACGATACAGTGGTGTCAAATTGAAAATAAAGGATATTTGTTCATATATGTGTTTGGACGTATGTATGTAATTTTTGTACTTTGACCTTGGTGTTTTTGTGTTAGCTCACTGGTTGACCCAATTTCATTAAACAGAATCCTCTGGTTTATCGATCATTACCCGTATCATCCTAAAAATTGAATTGTTTACCACTTTAAATTCTTTTGCGGGTGCAGTAAAAGCTTAAAAACTTACTGGAGTTTCATTTCTATTCAATTTAGTGGCAGTGGTAACTTAATGCACTATTTGTCGTAGTTATAAGCCCTATGCAACAGTGTTTACTTATTCATTGGCCATTAGACTAATCACAAAGGTAAGTCTTGTTTAGTTTATGTCCGGTTATGTAAAAGTATTGTGCGTTGGAGCAACTACTTGACTAAATAATATAACAAAGAAAATGTCTGAATAACGCGATTTTTTTGTTTGTTGTTGTTGTTTTTTATTCTAACAGTTGCGGCAAGTGGTTACTATGGCATTGAAACCCCTTTACCATATACACGTAATTTAAAAACTCGACTTTTTTAGTGTCTTGAGTCCTCAATAATTCAACATCACGAAAGTTACTGCCACAAGGTCGCCATCCTGACAGGGAGCCTTGTACCGGGCAGACGACAAGGGCAGCAAAGTCCCTCCTATTAGGTCCCCTCACTGGCTACAAAGCTAGGCCCGAACTTACAACTCAGGCTGCCTTTCTGAACTACAGTAGTCAGTGCAAGCAAGATCTATGATTTACTTCTGTGATCCCTAATAGCACAGGTTACCCATGCTATCACTCGCTAATAGTATGCCAGCTTTTTTTGTTTTAACCATTTGCACTGCAGCTACTATGTATCATTTACTCACTATCTCTGTATTTCAGATTTAGCTTCCTCTGGAACTTCATTTTCAACCTATTGCTCCTCCTAATCTGTTGAAAAATATTCCATCTAATACAGGTAGAACTTCTGTGCTAAAAAATGACATAGTCCCAACTAGAAACTACTCAAACTGTACTGTTATTGGGGCATAAATCTCCCATTCAGAACTAAAGCTGTGCTTACATCTTTGAAAAATCTAGTCAGCAGCATAAATATGAATGTCTATTTGCTTAAGATTTATTTCAATAAGAACTCACATGGGTTTTGTTTTAGCTTAATGATATATTTTCTTTGCATTAACTGTTTTATGATGTAGGCTATCAATTAAATTCAGTACGTGTCAGGGAAACCAACATTCCAGAATATGAAGAAGTTTCAACTGAAGTTGTACTAAAGGTTAGTATTAGTTAATGTTGCCATGCCCCAAATATATACGTAAATAGATAAATCCATTAATATGAAACCCGAATGGCAGTCATTGGCGAGCGAGCGAAACGAGCAAGACACTATACAGTGGTGTCAAACTGAGAATTGGGGATATTTGTTGGCAAGCGAGACAGAATTAGGGGTGGATAATGCAAAATTGGGTATATGTTATATATAATATATGTGTATGTATAATACGTATGCCTCTCAAATGCATGCGTGGGTATCATTTTTTTCTCCTAAAAACACAGCTTTTCAGGCTTAATCCCAGTTTCTTCAGTTACTACGACATTAACCAAATCTTACTTTAAACTTGGGCTCAAAGTTGTGAGAGAATTCCTGCAAAAACACTTGTTTTTCAAGTCACAAACAGTTTCTGAGCCAGTTACTAAAGCATTGAAGACCCTTTACCATACATTTTCTCAAAAACTTCAGACGTTTTAGGAGGCTACAAAGTGCCAATTGTTGGTTGTCAAGACTCACCATTACTCAGAATGATAATATTAATGATAAGGAAGTTACCAATACTCGGAGGAAGCTGAGTTAGATATGTAATTCCATATTTTGTTAGCTAAAATTACAAAAATAACTTTTGTATCTGAGAGCTTGTTGTCAAGAGTGACTGGTAGATTCAGATTACCATTAGTGTACTCGCTCGCCATTTGTGCTAAAGCACACCATTATAGTGTAGTAGCAATACTGCAGTTTTATGTTGCCTAACTAGCCATTTGTGCTCAATCACATCACTAGTTTATATGTGTATGTGGACGTACGTATGTTAATTGTACTTTGACCCTCACGTATTTTTGTGTTAGCTCAGTGCTCAACCCCGTCCCAAACTTCACTAAACAAAATCCTCTTGCTTATCGATCATTACCAGTATCATCTTAGAAATTAATTGTTTACCGCTCTGAATGCTTTTGCGGGTGAAGTTAAACCTAAAAAACTTACCGGATTTACATTTCTATTCAAGTTAATGGCAGTGGTAAGTTAATAAGCTATTTGCCATAGGAAAATATTGTGCGTTACAACCACTACATAGCTAAAGAATATCACAAAGAAGACATTTTAAAAAGTAACGTGTTTTTTGTTGCTTATTTTTCAATTCAAACAGTGGTTACTATGGCATTGAATCCCCTTTACCGCATATACATAATTTAAAAGCTCGACTTTCTTTTAGTAGCTTGAGTGCTAGAAGTTTCAAAACAATCATTTAACAATAGTGTAGTTTTAGACTCGCTAGCCATTTGTGCTCAAGTACATCCCTATTACCTTCTGATTCAATGTATTGTTAGGCTTTTGGTATTTTGTTTTATTAGTTTAATTTTTTATAGTCCGGTAAGACTTCAAATACAGCAAGGTTCAGCACTAGGCAGTATATGTAATGGGTACATATGTTTTGCATATAATTTAATCTCTTATATTTTAGGATCAAAGCTTTACTCTATCTAGCAATCAATGTAAGTTTCACTCAACCTTTTTTTCTTCTGTCAATGCAATTGTTTATCCTATACAATACATACACTAAAATAGTAATTTCACATTAGGTGCATTGTTAATTCTGCATGACTACATTAATCTGCTGTATAAGACGTTTTCTAACTATACTTCAATTATTACGTCAATTATACAATTTACTACTGGAAATGCAAAACCAATACAATTTCTGATATCATTTTTTATTATCAACACTTTAAAGAATAATGTGCAATAATTTATATTTTGTAAAACAAAACTTTTCATGATGTGACAAAAAATACTTTAAATGGTTAGAAAGACTACATTGAAAATACATACGCAAAAGTACGGAAGATAAAAATTTTTGATACAAAATGTTTATGTTAGCTGTATTAAAATTTTAATTCATAATGTGTTCAGTGAGATTAACATTCTGAAAATAGAACCAACCATTCAATTAAGCAATTTCTAAAATTTAGGAAGTCCAAGGATCGTGTTACTGTAAAATTTGAGTTCATTAGATTAGTGTGAACACAAAAATTAAAACTAAGCAAAAACTGGGCAATATCTATAATTTAAAAGTCCAAGAATCATGTCGTTGTACTTAGGGTGATTAGTATTTTTAAAAAGAGTACTGAATCTAAATATATTAACAGTTCAATGATATGGTCTCCAAAAAAATTGTGGAAATTCTAGTATCATAAATGTGACATATATTTGATCATATGTAAAATAAAGTGACATAATTGTAATACTTACAGCATTTAAATGCTAGTTAATTTAGTTATGTGGAGTGAATTCCAGGAGCTGGGTAAAACCTCCTTCCCAAATTTTTCTCACATAGCTTGAGACTGACTGGCCAGTTCCCCCATAACGTGGGCACATCCATAGTATATTAAATAGCCCTAACTTTATGCATCAACAATCTGACCTCAGTGAAAATGATGTTGATGAAGCTTGTGGGAAACTGTTTGATGGTTTTCCGTTGATAGAAAAAGTTATAGGAAAAGAGCATTAAAAAAAGTATGCATCAAAAACATGTAAGGATGTATGTGATTTGGGATGACCTCCTGATTTTTTTGTCTCTGCAAACATTCTTAGTTATCTACTAAAAATTTAAAAAAAAACATGTACAGCCACATTGTACTGTTTGTAGTAGAACATAGTCACTGTCCAAAAGAACATGATAAAAATAAGGAAAAATTAAGGATTAATACTTCTGAACATTGAAATATGTTGAGTTTACACAAAAAGTAAAGAATGTGTTTTCAAAGTAAATACACAAGTTCCATAAACTGAAACTTGTTGCTACGGTGTTGACTTAACATCAGGTTGAGTTGGTTTACAATTGGTAGTTGAGAAACAATCAACATTTCAGGAGGCAGTTCATCTGCATAGTACAATATGACTTCTTACACATTAACAAATATATTTTACCATAGACTTAATAAAATAAGTATGACAATAATCTAGCAAACTCGATTCAACTCTTAAAAAAAGTAGTCAAAAGGAATTAAAAAATTACAAGAATGATGTAAACGCAAAGTAAAAACTAGATTATTCTAATGTTTTGTAATATTCTAATATTATATATAAATTATCGATCACGTTGTCTGTTTGGATACAGCAGTTATTTCAGCGAGTGAGCGAAGCGAGCGAAGCTGACTATCAGTCGTGTTCAATTGAGATTTCAGATATACTAGTGGTGCGCTCGAATAGCGCAAATGCATGGCGAGCGAGTAAATATATGAGTATGTATAGGTAAAGATGATTTGTGAAGGAAATCGACAATAACAGAATTACCTGAATAAACTTAGAAAGCAGTGGCAAAGAAGCGCAGCTTGACAAAGACTTCACAATTGTTTCAAGAAGAGAGTAGCTATAAACGTTTTTGTTGAAACAAAGTTGCGTAAG
>WLWI01002487.1_pt1 | contig 15890 bp, 5 predicted proteins | sample 6701501 | NCBI WGS metagenome assembly WLWI01 (sample SAMN12718690, study PRJNA515312) | sponge metagenome | isolation source: marine sponge | host: Mycale hentscheli | place: New Zealand: South Island, Marlborough, Capsize Point | collected 2014-11-01
AAGAGAGATATAGAAGAGAGGTGTAGAGGAAGGAGGTAGGGGGAGTAGAGGGGGGAAAAAAAAAAAGAAAAAAGAAAAAAAAGGGGAAGAAAAAGGGGGGGGGGGGGGGGGGGGGGGGGGGTTAGTTGAAAAGAAAAAAAAAAAAACCTTTGAAATTAATGATATTCATAGTAGTATCATTTAGCTACTCCACATAATTCCTAAGTAATTTATTTGGTAGCCGCTTGGTTTGCAATGAACTCCAGTGAACTATGCACCCTGAGCAAGGGTCAATGCTCTGGCGTTTGACTATGAAAATGACATTGTGTTTGTAAAGTGTTTCTAGCTTTTAGAACAAAGAATGGAGAATACATATTCATATACTCTGTAATTTTTGTTTCAATCAAATTGAAGAACTTCCCTGCTTTATGCGTAGTGCGGAAAAGGACTCTCATGTGAACCTCCATTTTCAAAATCCTATGTACAAGCCTATACTATTGACTGTATTTATCATAAAGAAATAAAAATCAAATATACTTTGGAAATACTACCCATATACCCATATAAAATAAAGTAACACTAAAATGTGCTAATTCCAATGCATAGTAGTATCTTCATCTCTACATCTTTATCCATGCTACCTGGGTTATCCAATCCCTCTTTGTGTGTGAATGAAGATCCACGAATGCACGAGAGGCTGCTCCCTGTGGCTCAATCAGACATCACAGCAAAGAACCAGCCGAGAATATTGCTCCAGGCAATGTGTGAGTAGCTATTTATAGAATAACTTGTTTTATGATTCATCTTTAAAGACACCTAAAACAATTGTATATTCTTCAGTCTACTTCAAGTGCTGCTAATATAACATTTTAAAGAAAAAGGTTGTTTCTTATGTGGTTAATTTCAGCTATACAATATTTACCTATTTGCTTTAGATGCTAATGTTTAATGTGAACATCTTGAAATTAGATTTGAGATTATGCTCTAAGCAGATTGGGTAATGTCCTAATTGCCATGAACTGTCTAATACATTTCAGTGAGTTTTGCACACTATAGATTATTGTATATAATTCGGGATTAAATCCTATTCTCTTAATATTAACATCCCGTATATAACTGATTAATTCATGAGATTAAGTGTTCTTTTTATTCTTTTTCTTTATCAGTTCGACCACTGTAGACGTGAATGTAACGGAGCAGGAAAATGTTCCAATGAACCATTTGACCAATGGCTGACAAAAGAAAACTGCATCTTGAAATGTGTAAGGATTGGTAATTAATACAGATCATTAGAGATATTAATTATAATTATGCAGAATGTGTATTCATTGTGCTTTGCAACATATATAATATTTTATATCAAACCATTCATTAACCAATATACTACACATATACTGCCATTTTCATGCCGTATTAAACTTCTGCCATACATTGGCAACTTACCAGGTCCATAAATAACTATACCAAATTAGAAGATTCCATTTCGAATACAACTTAGTGGGTAGCTCAGTGGAAATATGCTGTTAAAAACAATATTATGCATTCATGTGTTACAAACTGTACTTGTAAGATTTAATGCTTAGTATGATAACATAATGGAGGAACTGGAGAAAGTACAGATAGTATGTTGTAAAATTAGTTGTCATATATGTGTGTGAAACCATAGCAATTATATAGTCACATATGAATGTGTACTTTCTTTAAATAAGATTCCAGCTGTCTTCACAATTGTTCTAGTAAGGTAAGCTGAACAAAGTTAGTACATTCACTTTTTTTACTACGGATGACTGTATTTCTTCTAGCTTGATTGAAGTTGACATTTATTTTCTGTTGAAATGTTAAAGCAAAAGTGTATTCATGTGTTTAAAGGTCACTGGGGCCATTATATGATTACTCTTTAGGTACCTGTAGGCCACACTACAATACCTGAAACTTTCTTTTCTTAAAACAATGGTATTCAGAAGTAAGCCCTTAAACCATTCAAGTCTACCCCAAGACTAGCCAGCTCTGATAGTATAAATTTCTCATCCAAATGGCAATAATTGTATCAGCACTAAACACTGTGTTTGAACATATTCTGGTTTAACAACGGACATAATGTCATTCTTTACAATTTATTATGTATAACAGCAATCTTTGTATACATATTTATATAACACTTAAAACTTCCCAAGCTTTGCACTTCTTACTGACGGTAATTAGTATTTAAGTTGAGAATGACTGAAAAAAAAAATTACTATAAGAAAATCTTAAGCCATCATTCCATATAATATGACAGTATTAACTAAATCATGGTACATAGGTACCAGCAAACCATCAATACTACATGACTATAATAGAGTACTATGTTTAGTATTTTATAACCATATATAGTCGTGCATGGTTTGCATATACTTACTATGCAATGTGAGTTTAATATGTTGTTTGATTAGCCTCTTCTTCTAATCCTATAACAACATCTCATTTGGTCCAATTATTCAAATGTGAGGTTTTAAATGTAATGCAAAATTTTATGTCAAATATTTTACTTTTATATTCTCCTTTGATATATCTAATTACACTTCACTTTGTCTTTTAACTATTCCTTGTGAATTATTCTCGTTGTCCTTGCTCCAGGATATGCAGCACTGTGACCATGGCTGCCGCATTGCTGATGAGATTGTGGGAGTTCCATTTCTCATGGAGACAGGTAAATCTTGAGGCTATGCGTATACAACTGAAACTGTGTTGGATCTAAAGTATATACTAATGCTAAACTTAGTAAATGAATATTTAGCATTATCGACTATATTGCTTAGGTTATCCTGAAGAATATATAGGGTTTTCCCCTGAAGTTTAATTCCTATTTTGCTCCCATATAATGAGCCCATATTTTAGCAACATCCAAAATGATATGCTCATTGTATTTTAAACTAGCTAAGACTACGGGTAATAGATAATGAAACTACTTTGAAGGTGTGATTTACCGAGAATGTAAACTTTTTCTTTTTTCAAAAGATGGATGTCAATATTGTAATGTAAAAGAAAATGGCAGCTACGTGAGAATTAGAGAACTATTTAAAACAAAAGCAGTCAAAATCCAACTGCTACATGATACTCCAGTCCTTATTCGTAGTAGTAGTAGTAGTAGTAGTAGTAGTAGTAGTAGTAGTAGTAGTAGTAGTAGTGGTGGTGGTGGTGGTGGTGGTGGTGGTGGTAGTAGTAGTATTTATAATATCGTTACTTTCACTTCAGACTTCAAATAGAGCATATTTTATTAATTAATCAAATTACTTTATTAATTAAATGAATGACATAGTGAGTGTTATCCTGTTAGATTTCATGTGTGCTAAGGGTTTAAAATATTCAATACAATGCAATGTTCGTGGACGTATCCTGACATGTACATACAAATAGCACATCAGTTGACTCCATTAAAACTTCCATCTTGAGAACACAGCATGTATAGTTACACTCTACACAGAGTACCTGCCAGACAGTGCAATGTCACCATATACACTGTAAGTACAGAAAGGTGTCAGCCAGGGAGTAAGGCTGCCGCAACATCATGTTGTTATTAGCTAGCACGTGTACATACCACAACACTTGTAGCACGTGCTAGACATGCAGCTCAAAGTCAGCGTACAAAAGTTTCAGAATATGCTATATTATCATTATTCCCGAAAATCATTTGTAGGATTTATTACTATTTATCTCAGCTACCAACTCCACAAACTTGGAGTGGCCTGATTTATCTATCCTCTTATGTGTGTATTTGTACCATAACAGTAGTGATTCTGTATTGACTGCATATTTTGTTGCATTGAAATAGTCTAACATAATTCCTAACAGCTAATTGATATTGAAACATTTCTCATTTATTCATTTAGTGATATACAGTCAGAACTGGAATGACCATGAATTTTATTCAATCATTCATTCATTAAATATTCTATACTAGATAGCAGAGGTGGGAGTGGCGATGGATCATTGCCCTTACTCTTGCCTTCCTCCTCACCTTTGCCCCCTCAGTCTCCTCCGGTGTTTGCTGTCCAAACTCCCGAAGAGCCGACCGATCCAACTGGTCTCTACACAATCAACTATCAAAACTCAGCTCCCTCCCCAAATTTCGCATCATCAACTAATGCCTCAGAGCTGCCAATCCATGCTGCACTTATTAAATTTGAGGACCTAAACAACAACACAGTCAATTACTACTGGCAGGTATGTTAAGTGAAATTATTAAGTGCATAATTAGTTGTCAGCTAGCTGTAATGATAATATTTTTGCTTAAGAAGAATTAAAATTTTTAGGTAAAGGGGTTTTGCAGATGGTGACAACCACATAGTAACTAGAGTAATTCTTTTTTCTTAATGAATGGCAACATTCTGTCCATGGTGGGTTAAACAAGTAAATGAAGAGAAATGGCAGTATGATAGCTTTTAGTTAAATCTCAATTTGACCTTTCTGGTTCGTACAAAATTAGATTAAGCTAGGCTGAAGATTTTGTTCCGAAAAATAGGAATTATGTTCTTATGCTGCAAGTGAGCACTCAATTATTTTATATCATCTTCACAAGCAATAACAAGTCAAGATGGACTAGTGTTTCCCATTTTAAATAATCTTCCTATCCTCCTGCCCTCATTCAGTCAGTCACCTGTGAATGTAGAAAGCCTTCATCCTTTCATAGCAGAGAAATATCCCGCAATTTACATAGTACTACTTCAAGCTGACCTTTATAACAATATCATTCTACATTGTGCTAAAAAGTAGTATAATATTGTTAGCTTATAACAATCGAATAATGATATCTTTGTTCTCGTGTATCAACATTTATAGCTATGCATATGAATAGTATACGACGTTTCGACAGTCATATTACGAAAATTAAAGTGAAATTAAAATGAAAGTGGAATATTTTTCACTGCACAGTCAGCACATTTCAAAAGGCGGGATATGAAAACTGATGTGTACCATACTCTAACAACATTACAAACTCATTAAAAAAAACATGCACCTACATCATCTATCCTGTCACGGCAGGTTTTGATCACTTGGCTCACTGTGCACGTAACTTGTGTCATTAGACAAACTTGCAAGGATCCATCTCTCTCACTCATGCCAGCTGCCACTACCTTGCAGTGTCCTTCGCGGTGTTGAATCAACACGGGATATCACCGTACTCAGAGCCTCAGATGCTGTCAGTAGTGGGAGGTGAGTCTTGTGCTATATATATTACACTTTAATAGGCTACAGTTTGATCGTAACCGTATAATATGATAAAAGATTTTACAAATACATTCATTTATACATAATTATTGCAAACAAAGACATTAGACTATGAATGTGGCAGCTATTACTGGCTGAAATACTCTGCAAAGAAGTCAAAAATCTGGTTATGTTCTAATTACATATAATTGGCTGCTAACACGGAATGATATTGGTGTAAGTGTTTAACTATTGAACTGTATGTATTATACAGATGATCGGGGAGCCCGCATACCTAACCCCGCCCGGAACTTGAACATTTCTGTCACTGAGGACATGCGAGTTGGATTCTTTGGACACATGGTGATAAATATGACCTGGGAAAACCCCTCAAGTAAGCTCTCAAACCTCGTTTATTTTTTTTTACATGTTACACTGTTTAAAAAAAGGATGTTTGGAAATTTTATCTTTGTGTTACATAGAAGGTAACTACTGTCTCCAAGGAAGATATGGTTGTTTAATTTTGGTCTACAAGCTATCTATTATCCAGTCATTCTTGGCTGAAATAATTATAATAGTAAATTTTCTCATTCTAACAGCCAATATTGTTAATTATAATAATTAGCAACATTGGCTGTTAAAACAAGAAAATTTGCAATTAAGCTATCTGTTATAAATCTTTTTTTGGTGTTTTGGTGTGAAAATAATAAGGCCATGAAGTAGTGCTTAGAGGAAGCGTCACTCTATACACCGTACAAGATGTTATTTAAATATCCTTTTTTTAAACATTGTTATTGTATTGAATTCATATCTACTACTGTTATGTATAAGAGTGAGATCTTCACCACTGTTCTGGAAATATTACTTTCTTTGTTCTATTCTTCAGACACCCTATACTTGGACTATTATCAAATTTTGCTGAAGCATACAGACTCAAGATATCCTGGTCAAATAGAGATAAACCAAATACCCTCAGTAAGTATATATATATATATATAATATATATGTATATTTAATATAGAGTAGAGGTAATGGTAACAAGAACTGCTATATAACTACTATTCTATGTGAACATTTTAATGTTCAAATTTACTTAACAAATTTGTTATGATAATTTTGGCTGTTTTATTTACGTGACAAACACACCATTGGTATTATTGCCAAACATTTTCAAAACACCAAGTCACTAGGGCCAGCTCAAACAATAGTTTGAGCTGTCAGCAAGATCAGCATTCCAGCTGCTCACTGATCATGGAGGTCCCCATGATGTACAAATTGCTAAAGATTAAGCTTCACTGGTTTGTCATGCAACTGTTTGATTTGAAGTGTCTAAATAGGAATCAGCCCAGAAAGTGATGAATTCTGTCATTTGTGATCAATTTGTAGCTACTCTGGCTTGAAATGCACCCACTGTGTTCCAAGACATTGCTGTAAAAACTTTCAATGACCTCCCAAATTCTAGGAATATTAATTACTTGGATGGCTCTTTTAAAAGGGACAAATTTTGCTTTCAATCTGTTGCAATTGTTTATAAGAGAAAATGGAAATTCTTTCAGTAATGGCACACTTAGCTAGAATGTTTAGGATTGTTTCTGTTTATTTATTTTATTTTTTTTACTGTTGCATTCATTCAATACTAGACATCAGGTGAGAATTTCCTCTCAATTAGAACACACAATATGTCGTCCATGCAAATTGTCATTCTGCGCCACTACATCGTCCGGGTACGTTCAAGATATTTCATTCCCATTCCAAACAATAAACATTTTCATTCCAAATTCAGATTGTGTCAGTTGGAAGAGACGACAATCAGACTCTGGGACCCAAATCCATCATTACTCAAGATTCAGGTAAGGAGCCTCAAAGTAAGAAATCATCAGCTAATTTGGCAGACTTCAGCTGGAAGTTTTATTGTCAGTTTAAGTTTTGAAAAGTATACATAACTATTATTTCCGCTGAGAATGAAAAAGTATTAACGGAAATAGCAGCATAACATATTTTCTCACAATTAAATGTCATTTCTATTCCTGTATATACTGCATGGTTTCAGTTTTTACTTCTACAATAACGGACTTTACCTGTGACAGAGAACTGGTCAATGGCTACTTTAACTTCAGACTTCTATGGACCATTCCACTACATTGGGCAGCCACGACGGACGCTATCTATGAGTTTAGGATCACTCCAACTATTGTATATGTGGACAGTCCTCGAGATCGCCGAACATACGCGACATTTGATGTCACCTTCCAGGTACCATGTGAATAGTCTAGTGAACCAGCCATTCTCCATGCGTAAAGGATGTGCCACAGGAGAAGGAGAAATGTCTGGTAACTTTAGCGGGTTTTTTGTGAAATTGTCCTGGAATGTTGGGACGACCAATTAAAGCGACCACAGTTACATAAACGCCACTCTTGTGTGTCGACCGCATTTACTCAACTCCACACTTACTGCACTTTATTTCGCGATGTTGTGCTCAGTAGATATCACGCAGGTCTATAACGTCACAAAAAACGAAGTTAATTGCTTTCCAGCATTTCATGGAATCCTGGCAAAAGTTACCAGACATTCTCCCAGAACGGCTGGTTAAACAAGACTACCATGTGAATAGAATTCTAGTTACTAAGTCTGTATTTTGTATACAAACAAAATCTATTGACTTAGTCTGCATCTTATATACGCAAGCTTAATAGAAATCCAGTTACTTACTTAGTTTGTATCTTCTATACACCTGTATAATTCAGGGGAGGCAGAAGGAGCAAGGGTACCCGCCCCCTTTCCAACGAAGTATAAATGTACCAATCAATGCAGACAATTCAGTCCATAGTACAACTTGCATGCTGACTTCTGCTCTTCATCCATAAATTGATGTCCAACTCATTTATAATTCATCATTAATATTTCCATAAATTTCGTATGTTTTGATCTGATTATAATTGGACATCTCCCTGTTGTTAACACTGTATCTGCCTCTGATCATAATAGTGATCTAGTTCCTTAGTTCTGTATTTCTATGCTAGTCTGTATCTTCCATATGCCTACATATCTTAGCTGTTATGTCCTATGTGCATGCATAAGAAGTTAGTTAACTTGGCTTGTATCTACAAGCAATAATGCTTTCAAAATGTCATTGGTCATCACATGGTAGTGATTGAGTATCTGTTAAATCTACTTACATGCCAGTGTCAACAAGTATGTTTGCATATACCTCTTAAATCTACTTGGTAATTGTTGACATAAGCTATAGACTTTGTGAGTTGTTAATAGAATTGTTAGTCTTTAAAATTTTAATAGTAGTACAATTTATTACACTATCACAACCTGGAATATATAGTCATGTATATGTAACCTGTTTGTCCATAGCTGTGCTCATTAGTGATATTAAAATTTATATACCGCAAATTTTCTTAGTTCTAACTGTCAATATATATTTATATAACACTTATACTAATTTCAGCCAAGAGTGACTGAATTATTGAAAATTGGTATTGCTAAACTTATTTCATTGTAGAACACTAAAACTAACTATGAATGGAGCTTATATAGAAAAGAAGACTTCTTCTTACCCCAGAGTGGCACAGACCGGGAATACAAAATACAGGTTAAGCATATGTATGTGTTTAGAAATCAATTTAGTCCTGTACAAACAACTAGCTATACTGATTGAAGTTGCCATATAATCGAAAGAGAATATACAGCAGTTCAAATACCTCACAAGAATACTGGATGAGCATGTAAAGTTGTCTGAACTGGAGTGTTTTAGTTTGTATCAAGTGTGAAAGTCCGTTTTAAAGCCTAAAAAATGGCACTCAAATTCATAATTTTTTTATCAGCCTTCTTTTACTCATTAGATGTATTCCCTCTCTTCCACAGGCTGAAAATAAAATTTACATTGGTCTGTTGAGAGCATAAACCATTATTAATACAGAATTGAATATTTGGTTACTTGTTGGTTGCCGTAGCTCTGTGGCAGAGCGCTTGTGCGTTAAACCAAATAGTCCTGGGTTCAAACCCTTGGTGACAGCCAAATATTTTCTAATTCTGTATTGTTTATAAAGTCGCCTGTGAAAGATAGAGAATATCTAATAAGCCTTCAAGTTGCTTAATCTGAACTAATAACTTATTAAATAAGTTTGGACAAAGACACTTGTGGGGCTCATAATGTCCCACTAATAAATACTTGGATTTTTACTGGTGTACAATACAGAAAACCAGAACCTTCCCACTAATATTATTCATTATTGGTTTCCACAGATGTATGTTGACTGGAATATCAACAATGCTCTCAGGCTCTCACTGGGGCACCTAGAAGTGTCCTGCACACTCCCCAAGCAATCTCCCGCTCCCGATCTAGTGACAGATGTTCATATCAAGTCTGTAAAGTTTGAAGGGAGTTTTCTATCAGTTAGCGTAGATTGGAAGAAACCAAATGTGAGCAATGGAGTCCTCACGATGTATCAAGTGTGTTTCAGTTCTAACAAAGACACAAGCAGTCCGCCATCCTTCTGCACGGATGTTAATGTAAGAAGAAAGGTTTCTTCTTTTTTTCTGTTTTGCTTAATTGATTGCTCTCATATTACAAGTAAAAAATATTAATGTGTTTGTATTAAGTCTAAATAGTATAGCTATTAATTCAAGCTGTCTAAATGCCATCGTGCATTCACTAATAATTCATCGGCTGGGTGTGGTTGGTTAAGCAGCGTCATTAACAGAATGGGTAAAGCATCATCACATTCAGTAGAAAGTGTTTACAATGAGGAAACATCCACTATTGTACATAACTAAAAGCGGGTGAAAATTGAAACTTGAGAGTTTTAAAGGAAGGCAAAAAGTTCACAAACCAAAGTCCACAATCATGGATTGTAGAAAAGTAAGACTGAGAAAAATGAAAGATAGACAGAGGAGGATAAGGGAATCCATGACTCAAGAAGAAAGAGCAGAAGAGAAGAAAAGAGGGGACAAAAACTGAGAGGGCAGGAAGAAAGATAGCAAGAGAGGAGACTGTAGAAGATCATAATCTTGTGTTACTGCATTCCTAATTCGATACATCAAGTGCTACTAGCTGTGTGGCTAGATACTTGCAAGTATTGCATATTAATGCAGCTGCTCATGAGGGAGCATTTCATTAGCTATTTATAGTAACTTAAAGTGAAATTTAGTATCATCAGTTACATCCAAAATAACGTCACAAATAAACTTGCACCGCTTTCAAAACAAGACATTCTCTCTACAATAGCTGTTTCTTCAAAACCTCACCCCTTTCCTCTAGCATTTACTCAAATTTAAACTTTAAACTGTTCCCAGACCCAAATATGTATATAGGGTACAGTGTCCTCTCAGCCAATTCACTCACATAAATTGGGCCTAGTATTTTTATGTATACAGAACTAACGGGTCTGTTGGTTATGACAGTGAAAGTATATTCCTCTAAAACTGAAGATTGTAAAATCTGCAACGCTACTATAGGAACACTCTATTAGAGAAACATTTATGAATGGAACCTTTTTTATTTGCCACTTGTTTGAAAGAAAAAAGTATCAGCAATGTATGTTTAATTAAAACTTGCAACCCTATACTCCAGACTAAATGATAGCAAGTGTCAATAACTCTTTACCAATAGCTTTTATTAGAGCACACTTCTTTAGAAGTTTGATATTCATGTATGGAGCAGCTACAGTATGTTTAGAAAATAGTTTCAGATCAATATAATTAGCTAGGCTTCTTCCTTCTCTCTGTGTTCATGAAACCGTCCTAGCTAATAGTCAAACTGAGCTTTAAAGTTAACTGAGAACTGGTGGTAGCTAGTAGTTACTTCACAGGTAGCTTCTGTGTACATCAGGAAATGAATCTTTAACAAGTTTCGATCCGCCGAAGTCAGCTTCTCTACTGACAAACAAGCTTACAGCTGGCTATGTAACTTTACCACCTGCAAAACAAGTAGCCATGACATAAGATGTGACAATTTAGAAGGATAACATTCCAACTCGCTTCTAGCTGTGAGACTTGTACATTCACTTTGCATTGACAATAACTGACATGCCATTGAAGGATAAAATATAGAGCAACAAGAACTCTTCAAATAAGAGCTCTTTGCACATACTATATGTAATAGCTACTAACTTATAATGCTGATAGCCTGTCATTACCTTACTTATAATGCTGATAGCCTGTCATTACCTTACTTATAATGCTGATAGCCTGTCATTACCTTACTTATAATGCTGATAGCCTGTCATTACCTTACTTATAATGCTGATAGCCTGTCATTGCCTTACTTATAATGCTGATAGCCTGTCATTACCTTACTTAAGCTTGTCCCTTTCGTCTTGTTTTTTGTTGTTGTTGTTTTTAATGCCGTACGTATTACTGTCTATTCTTGGTGACCGTTATATTTTTTCTTTGTTTTGTTTTGTTTTGTTTTTCTAGGCCACTTTCACATCCGCACAAGTTCGAAGCTTCTACCCTGGTGACTGTCTCAACTTATGGGCAAGTTTCTAGTCAGAAATAAAGGCCATCTTTATCACGCATTTTATGTTACAGATACGTTCTAGAAACGAGTATGTGTATGGAAACTGGAGTGGACCACATCTACTAAACGGTATATATAATATTGGGAGAGTTGATATGAACCCTTTACCAACTAGCAATCTTAAATGAAACCCTTTACCATATTGTACAGGGGGTCAAATTTTCAAGATTGCTCTAGTGTGGTAATATCATGAACAGGCTAAGTATCACGCTGACAAACATTTATTGAAGCTTGTTATTGTTGTTCTTTTTTCTTTTCTTTTTCTATCAATTCAGTATAAGCATTTTTAACTCTTGTATATGATTTATGTAGGTTGTTTTTTGTTTTTTTTATCCATTTATTTATTCTTTGTTTATCTGTTGTTTATTTATTTGTTCCAGGGACGTGTCCTGTCGTCCAGGTCCAATCAATGGACTCAATAGAGTCCAAGTCCTCTGAGGCTGTCACTACTGCCGTTGTTGCATCCATACTAAGCCTCATAGTGGTCGGAGGATGTCTGACTGTCTGCATCGTCTTTGTGGGTGTGGTCTTGAGAGTACGAAACCGTCGAAGAAAATTCTATCGACAGACAGAAGTACGCAAAGCAAAGGGATCGGTGCTTAAGAATGTTTTAAACATGTAGACCAATCCAATCTATCTTGGCTACAGAAACTGCTTTCTTGTTTCCAATCTATCCTTTCTTTGTATAATTCCTTTCTTGCTGAGATTCCATTCTGTTTTGTTGAAATAGACGAGTTCTTGGAGGAGGTAAGTCAACTTGCACACTTTCTACTTCTCCATCAAACTTAATGTCCGTTCAAACTTCATCAATTATCATTTATTTCTGCCTTTTTTTTTTTTTAATAAATTTTGTTTGCATCATAGGTATGAAATTTTAGAACGGTTTTATATTATTTGTACTTCAGAGAACGTCGTTTGTTACTATGTCCATTCTTACCTAAAACTGTAGCAATCTAATTAATCCATCACAACTTTAATAATCCGATACTTATTAATTACTCATAAATATTAATATGCTGTTTTCTTTGGTCAAGTCTTGTTAGCTTGTTGTTGTTGTTGTTGTTGTTATCTATTTCATTGCGTATAGTATTCTTTGTTGTTTGTTATTCAAGCAATTCCAACTTCCTGTTTATCTGAAGCTCTTTGCTGATTAATGCCTACTAGCTATAGCAATTAGATTCAATTTTTCAAACTTTCACATAATAAGTATTGAAATGTAATTGAGATGCTATGTGATGTGAGGTCTAGAGGAATGCAGGATGCAATGTTTTGAGTTCAGATTCGAAATTGTTTTCTTCATGAATGACTTTAACTCCTAAAAAGGTTCTTTATGCTTTATTAATAGTAAATACTGTTCTTTGAATTTATTTGATTGTTGTTGTTGTTGTTGTTTTCAACTTTATTTGTTTGTTTAATTGCTTGTCTGATATTTTAAGTACAGATGTACAGGAGGAATTTTGAGGTTATTGAGATGACTTGGTTGTTTAACAAATACTTGTAGTAGTTTAATATCATGAATGTTTGGTAAGTGGTCATCTTAACCATTTCCTGACACGGGTATGACTAAGACTAAATAAAATAGTTATCAATTTTTTGTTGTTGGTATAATAGCGGCAATTTCAACATTAATTTTTTGCTGTTGTTTTTTCATCATTGTGTTGTTATATATTAATTGTGTTGTTTTTTTTTTTATTGTTGTTGTTTTTCTGTTGTTCCTTTAAGGCTGAGACTTTATTCTCAGTGAACCCACTGCTGAGTCAGCGTCCTCTCCTGAGCTCTCCCTTGACGCCCATGGACCTGGTTGTGGTTGACGAGTGGGAGGTGTCCCCCAGCGAGATCATCGTGGACAAGTCTCTCGGAGAAGGAGCATTCGGTGAAGTGTACAAAGGAGTGCTGAAGGGACCCATCCAGTGCAGTCGCGTGCGGCCATGTTTCAAGAATGCTGTGTCACTTGAAGTAGCTATTAAACTGCTAAAGTGTGAGTGCAGGTTGTAATTTAAAATTTAATTTCTTAATTTCATATGTGATCAGATAATTTTCTTTGCTGGAGTAGTTAGGCAAGAAGTGGATTATACATGTATGTAATTGTGTCCCATAATTATGCAATAAATTATAGTGAAAGGTTGTGTGTGTGTGTGTGTGTGTGTGTGTGTGTGTGTGCATGTGTGTGTGCATACATGTGTGTGTGTGTGTGTATGTATGTGTGTGAATTAGTGAGAGTAAGGTACAATGCCACAGGTCAACAGCATGCTAACATAATATGCTCTTCATTCATAAATTAATATTTAAAATATCCTATACAATCAATTGTGAGTTTTGACCTAAATATATTTGGGCCCCTCCCTGTTATAAGCGCTGGATCCGCCCCTTGATGACTTACATCTCGACTGGAAGTATTACATACCACTTTGGCAATGACCTGCATTATCATATAGAAGGATTCAGAAAATGCAATTAGTAAAGAGTTTATTTCTCTCTTGCCTTAATACGAGTGAGTCCACTGCCCGAGGATAATGTGAGGAGCTAGTGGTTTGCAGAATCAACACAGTAGTTATAACATCACAGGGATACCAATTAGCCATCACAATGTCCAGCAAAGATGCCCTCCCCAACTTGCAAAATGTGAAGTTAAAAGTTTAATTTGACTTGTGTTATAAGCCATGTCCCCACAGTGCATGCATAGGAAGCAAATTGGATCACAAAAGGTTCCCAAAAGTAATATTTAATTACATCCTTTATGGCACATTTAGGTAGCCAAATTAACATCTCATTGAAAATACTTTTTTTATAGGAATTTAATTATCGCTGTTAATCACATTGAAGCTGCATTGAAGCTTAAGGATCTCTTGTTTGGTTGCACTCTGTTGTCATAGAGATGACAAGCTGGCAAGGGGGTGGGAGTACAAGTTGGATATACTAATATGTCCTAATCTCATGGTGAAAAAAGGGTTTTTATGAGAGAGAGAGAGAGAGACAGAGAGAGAGAGAGACAGAGAGAGAGAGACAGAGAGAGAGAGAGACTGAGAGAGAGAGAGAGACAGACAGAGAGAGAGAGGGGGAGGGAGGAGAGACTATTGTTCAGAGATCATTCATTAGTGAATTTTGTGAAGTGTCCTGAGGGAATTTGGAAACTGTATTGTATACTTACTGAGTTTACTATGAGAATATTATGGAACTTCCCAAGATCTGTATAATATGCTGTGCAGTGGCGACCTGAACAATGTCATTGTTTGTGTTTGTTTTGTTTTGTTTTTGTTAGAAACAAGCACACAAATACCCACTGCCTTATAAGCTGCACAATAAGAGGAAAAACAATGAGAATGAGTTTTGGTAGTTTGTTAATGGAAGACGATTCTTCACTGTAGTCAATTAAATACACTGGCTATTTATCCACTGTTTGAAGCCAATTATAAGCTCACTTCTATTAAGCACAAATCAATCTATAGCTACATCAGCCTGGTAAAGTTGAAAATAAACTCATAAAGAATTTCTACAAGTGTTGACTTGCCTAGCTAGTCAACTCATTGTAAATGTATTGGTAGTTTTTGTTTGTTATAGTTAGTTTGTATTTTACTTGTTAACAAAATGCATTCCCATATATAATACAGAGTTAGTACAGACTTAAACCATTAATTAACTATCACGTATGGCACTAGACCTGGTACAGCTATCACGTACGGCACTAGACCTGGTACAGCTATCATGTATGGCACTAGACCTGGTACAGCTATCACGTATGGCGCTAGACCTGGTACAGCTATCACGTACGGCACTAGACCTGGTACAGCTATCATGTATGGCACTAGACCTGGTACAGCTATCACGTACGGCACTAGACCTGGTACAGCTATCATGTATGGCGCTAGACCTGGTACAGCTATCACGTACGGCACTAGACCTGGTACAGCTATCATGTATGGCACTAGACCTGGTACAGCTATCACGTATGGCACTAGACCTGGTACAGCTATCACATACGGCACTAGGCCTGGTACAGCTATCACGTACAGCGCTAGACCTGGTACAGCTATCACGTACGGCACTAGACCTGGTACAGCTATCACGTACGGCACTAGACCTGGTACAGCTATCACGTACGGCACTAGACCTGGTACAGCTATCATGTATGGCACTAGACCTGGTACAGCTATCACGTATGGCGCTAGACCTGGTACAGCTATCACGTACGGCACTA
>WLWI01002491.1_pt1 | contig 15881 bp, 8 predicted proteins | sample 6701501 | NCBI WGS metagenome assembly WLWI01 (sample SAMN12718690, study PRJNA515312) | sponge metagenome | isolation source: marine sponge | host: Mycale hentscheli | place: New Zealand: South Island, Marlborough, Capsize Point | collected 2014-11-01
TCTATTTACAACCATAACAAAATCCGTAAACTATCTTGGTAATTAGAGTTAACAAAACATTTACAAGGATGTAGAGGTTAACAAACTAGTTATCAACACATTATACACTAATTTACGATTTTGTTTTGGTTGTCAATGGACACTTTTCAGGCAATGATACAAGTTACTTCTCTACATAAGTAAAAATCAATACTTTATTGAAGTTGTTCAAAGCACTATTGGAGCTTGCAGGAACACAAATAGTACTATTTGTACTACTAAATAATATATATTATATAACTTTACCTGTTACTTGTACAATGATGTTTGTGGTAGAGTTGAATTGAGAATTACTTCCAATACATGTATACACTCCATTATTTGTTGGGTATTGTGCATTGACTATATGTAGAGTAGATATGACTCTTCCTAAAGTTATATCTTTATCAGTTCCACGTCGAGGAGGTGTGACCACATCAGTCTGATTGAATGTGTTAGAATTATTAAATGTCCATCTTACAGTGGGCATTGGACCTCCAACAGAAGTACAGCTAATGTTGACATTGTTTCCTTCTAACACAGCAAAATGTTGATTGCTAACTGAAGTATTCGCAGTTTCTGCAATAAATAATTAGAAAATTATACAAAATAGTTAATTTTGGTTGAAGTTGCCAATACTGGGTGTTAAACATAACAAGAATGAACTTAAAAACATGAGAGAATAGTTTTAACTATCACATAGTGATAAGTGGACTGCGTTTAAAGAAACTAAGAGACTGCAATTACTATGAGGTGACCCTGGACTTAGGCCAATAGCTTTGTAAGATACTGTGGGGCATGCCCGCACATGACAGAACTGAAGTACGTGGCCTAGGATTGGTGTGGCAACAAGTCGAAAATGAGCATGCATGTGGTTACTGGGATGGCTGACAAAATATTCTAACATCGTTTTCAGAACTTGACTTTGTAAGGGCTAAGCCTCTAACGTTTATGGAAAATTACCCCTTATTTAAGTTCTATTTCACTGAGTTTGTGTTTTACTATGTTCTTGTATATGTTTTGTATTGACATTGTTACTAAAAGTCAGACTGAAAATTCCAACACATAGTCTAAAATAGTTCTCCTGTTGATAGTATTACTACTTAGCTGTGGGTATCATCGAGGTGAAGTTAGCTTTACGAGCCTCCTCACATACTCCTACAGTTACCACCAGTAAAACTTGTGAATGATTCTCTTGCAAAAATATACATTGAACTTAGTTGAAGTATAAAGTGTCCATGGAAAGCAAGTAAAATTTAAAAAAAGACATAAAAAAGGACTAATACTTTAGGACCTTAAATTACTTCTAGCTAAACCAATACCACTGCCAGCATGGGAATGAGCTGATTTAGATGAGTTGCTCAATACTTATTATGTACCCTCGGAGTTGTATGACCTCAATCAATACTATGTTGTATGCCCTGATTCTAAATATTTTAGTCAGACATGAATTTAATTGTGACATTGAAATACACCAATCATACTTAATCTTGTAGTTTTCATAATTAAAAACATAGTTTGCAAGACATTTAATTCAGCAGACTAATGAGTCATTGAATTGATTAATCATTTTGGAAAATAATTTTGAATAATTAAAATTAATATCATAATATTTTGTATTGTGCAAAAAGGTCTGTGTTACTTTATTCATAGCCAGCATTAAATGCATGTAATCTTTACATTGAGATTATATGAAGTGATGAGAAAATTAGTAATCATATACTCATAATACTACAATACTTTCCAGCAAAAGCTGTCTTAAATGCAAACATTATGATAATATACGATAAAATGCACTGTGCTGTAAGTCACTTGTATAGTTATGTCCCATGATTTGCTTCAGTATGTATATAGTACATTTTCTAGAACATTTGTATAATACATAAGCATTTCTTGCCATTTTTATCAAATTTGAGTACTAATAATCTGTGATTACATTTATATTCACTAAGACTGACCTAATGGAAATGCCAAAATTGTAGCCCCAGATCCTACCCATCCAGAATAGAATACATAATACTCTCCATAATCATCACTGGTAGTTAGTTCTTTGAAATATATCTCATGAAAATAGACAAACTGTGAACGTGTACCAAAGTCCACAGCATCTCGTGTCCAAATAATACCATCATAAGCTCCACTTGCAACTACTTCCAATGTCAACTTATCAGGAACAGAAAAAAATACAACAGAGGGAGATAATGGTACAGGACCTACTACCTGACCTGGAATATAGAACAGCACAATGCATGTATAATCATGTTAAATGACTCGGTTATTGAAGTTAATAATATGTAGTAATGAAATATATCATATAATAATGGAGACTGTGTACATAATTAGTAGAATAGTAAAAGCAAAGTTCACGGAAAAGAAATGCCATGATATTGGACAGATGTTACAGATTTGATTTGTTACAGATTGTTTCAACCTGTTAAAAGCCATACTTTGCAAATTACTTCACATCTTGTTAGTAAGCAACAAGTTAAATTATTTTAATATAATAACCCTGTTAAACAAAATGGATAAAAATGAGAGAGAAGAAAAAAAACAGGATGATCTCTTTGTGAACAAAATGTGTATAGATATGTGCATGATTGCTTATGACGAAAAATTGTTTTTGAAAACTGTTATCAGTACTTAACTTTCAATCTATTCTATGATACAAATGTAAGTAACATTATGCAATTTTTACTTGTCTATCATTATTTCATTACCATCACAGGTTCTATTTATATTTCAGTATTGGCCAGATGTAGGGTTCCAGGCTGTTAGTACCGGGCAGCAGACCCAGCAATTGTGGACCAATATAATTTAGCTATAAATTTTTGATACTTTAAACGATTAACTTAAAACATTGTCAGCAAGTTTTCTGTATAAAAAACTGAACACTACTATTTAGCTCACTACAATGGCGGTAAAATGATGACTCCGCTCACCAATATGATACTGCTGACTATAAATTTTTTTCCGCACTTTCTATTTCAACAATGGTTGTTTTCGGCTTCTATGTCTGAGATATCTACAGCCTGGCTAAAGCAGTGGTAGCTTGATAGTGTACCAGTCAAGTTTCATGTAATATTAGAAAAAAAAAGATTACTTTTAATTATTATTATTTACAATGCTTAATTCTAGAATCTTTCCTATTTTATTAGTAGTTACAGTGTATAGTTGTAAATAAAAATTTAGTAACTTTAAAAAGTTTTTTTATTTTATTTAGAATCAAAACACTAATAGCTAAATTCATTCAAAAAATTTAAACATTGCAGCTATTTCATTATTTTTTATCAGACCATTTACATTATTTTAATACCACTTAGTTAATTTTTGTTATATATTTTTATGTTATTTTTGGTAGAAGAGCTCTGAAATATTATGTTTAGCCATAGTAAACTATAAGTTTTATGCCATCAGTATTGCACTTCCTAGTTGTATATAATTAAATTAACCTATATAGAACTACTCTTTTGTTTTATAAATATCATTATACCATTAGTGCATGCATAATATTGCCATATTAAGTGGTGGGCCATATTTACCTGAGTAAAGTATATTTTCTTCCGGGCTATGTTAAGGCTGCTTACAGAAAAATATAATATTGGGGTGTTTAAATTTGTTCCCACAGTTCATGGGTAGTGTACTTTACTCTATTAAGTATTTTTAGCAAGTTTTAGACAATAAGAATGTAGTTTAGCCGGTGGCATGTATAAATAGAACCCACAACTATTGTATTTACCACAAAATATTAAAGGTATCATTGTCTGACCACATAGGCTTCAATTTACTGATTGTTATGTGTAAGTGGCAAACACTTTGAAAAAATTTCCTGGTTTTGTGTTGCATAAATGTGAATATTTTCACTAACAATATCAATAACTATACCGCCTTACCTCGCCGATACCATCAGTTACGATTAATCGCCTTTGACCTTCTCTTCGGTACTTTCGCCTTCTTTTATGAAACCTACGTCGCCTTCCATTGTTTATTGCACCCGCTTTTTAGAAGTAACCAGCACATTTTACTGACTGTGACGACACTTTACTTAACATAACGGGACGACGCTTTACCGAAGCTCATGAATTATTCATGAATACACACACCGTCGTCGGTCGTTGTCGTCATCGTTACAGACACACAAGCGTATTATTATATAGATTACACTCCATAACTGAGACTAGGGTTGTGTAGTTAACAGGGTTGGATGTTATTGTGTACAAGAGGTTGCTTATAAAAATAAAAGCTGTAGTGCTTTAGGGTCACCGAAGTTGCATTTAGTATTAAATCAAATTAATATAGGATCTTTTTATAATTTTTTCACTTGTTAGTTTATAGATAAAAATGCATAGCTCACAAGTGGACCATTTATGTATTACAAAGATTTGATCAGGAGTCAAACAAAATAGAAAAAAATAATTATGTTAAAGAGATATGAATATACAAAAAGCACTATTTTAATAAAATTAAGAATATTTTCACACACAATGACTAAAGAAAGTATTGATATCCTTCCATCAACAACTTTGAAAACCCTTTACCACCAATTATTTGTTGAAACCAAATTATGTGTATTATTTTTTAAACTCAGCCTATTTATTTCAAACTAACCAGTTTCTAATCTCAGCAGAACTGTGCCATAAACTTGAGAGTTGTCACTCGTAAATATACATTGATAAATTCCAGCATCAGACTCTTGGAAACTGAAGGAGAGAGTGGACTTCAGTCGACCATTTGCTTCCATTTCATTCATTTGAGGAGTCCTGGCCAGAACTCCATTGTGCAGCCATTGTGCTGTTGCAACAGAATACATATTCATTTCATCATCCTCATGACCAGCAGTGAATGATAATGTAATAGTATCATTGACAGAACATGCTCTTCGATTAGGAAATTCTACAGACGTTAGACTATCCTGTTCAGTTATTCTTAATACTCCTGGATCACTGGACAAAACTGGAATCAAAGTAACAATATATGAGTCAAGTTTACAAATAATACTAGCAGTAAATTGTCAAATTTGCATACCAGACTCAAAATTATGGATTGCTTAACAGGTAATGATGGTTTTTTTTTTAACTATATTAATGCATATTTATTTATGTACATGTAAAATTTTTGTGGGGAGGGGGATTATGGGCAGTGGAAAAAGTATGGAGATAGAGAAAGAGAAGCTGATGAAGAAGTGGTGTTGACTGCAACATCAAAGGTTGCTTTAAGTATAAAGTATCGTGGTTTCTCTTGACTGGTGTGGGACATGACTAGACTCTTTCATTGTAACTCCAACCTTTGTAAAAAGTCTTTCTCTTATTAAGTCAGAGCTTATTATTTTGCTAGCAACTAAAAAAAATTTTTTTTAAGAATATCATAGGTACATAAAAAAAGGGAAGAAACCTGAAGTGCTTTTGTGACTTGCAATTATTGTCTTCAAATTTGTTTTAAAATTTATTCTACTACTATTACTATACAGAATTATAATTCTTAGTATGGGTCACATAATTTGTACATGTCTACCAGCCGCAGATAGATTAGTAACTTTGATGGCAATACAAGGTGGAAGGCTGGATTCTTTGATAGTATAGTAGGTGCATGCACTGGTCTTGTATTGCTTTCTAAGATTTGAAAAAAACAAGCAGTATATTTGTCACAAGGATACATCGTGGTGGTATTATTCACCATCACAATTATTTTTTTAGCACCATTTAAAACTTGAGAAATTAGGATCAAAGATATTAATTGTTGTTTAGTGAGGCACTTACTAAATTAATACAGAAGTGTCAAATACTGCTCAAAATTGTTTTGTTGCTGTCGTAATTATTGACTCATAGGTATCAATTGTCTCGATATGAGAAGGACAGTTACAATTTAGGCAACTTCGTCCCAATTCTGCTCACTTATATGGAGGACTTTTATAATAGTTGACCTGATTACCAATCTTGGGCTGAATTTACTAAAAACATAAATTATTGGATATTAACTTCTCACTTTGCAGGCAAAAGAATGTTGTACATAAGATTATTGTGTTAGTATGTTTGAATGTGCCAACTGCTTGAGTACAGAAAGTTTTGTTATATGCTATGGCTGAACCGTAAAGCAGGAGGACTACATTGTCACTACAACAACAGAGAATAAGATTAAAAACTGTTAAGATCACCCAAACAGAAGCTCCAACAGAGAAATTTCTGGACTTGGGTTGAGCTTTGAGTCCTGTAAGTTATTGGGGGCAGGGTCAAATACAAAGTTGGTGGAAGAGTGTTCTGCTATTATAGACATAATTAGTTTATTTGACTCAGAACTCCCTGAATATTTAGCTTTCGTGTAAGATGGCCACAATTTTGTGACCACCAAATTCTTGTGGTAAACAGTAATGACATTGTAATTTAATTAATGAGTATTGTCCAAGTGGGTGCAGTCCGTTCTTGAACTTATACTTGCTCAACCTATCTTGCTATTTAATGTCTGAATCCCTTACAGCTTATATAATTGACTTTATTATAAGGTTTGAAATTGTTGCAGCCAATCAAGTGGTTGTAAAACAATAATTTAATTAACACCCAAATTTTGTGACATATGAATCAGCCCTTAAGCAGATGAACCAGCTGTACAATTTAACTAGTAGCATGCTCTGATTTGTAGGTACACAATAAGCATCTAAACTTATAAACATTATTGTTGTCAACACACCAATTCCGGTTCTATCTCTAGACGAAGATTCTGCACATTTTATATCATTATCTGTTTCTTCATTTAATATGAGAATGTCATATCACTTTAACTATAACTCGTTTGTATACTACATTCACACTAATTTACCGCCTGAGCTCCTTAATATTAATTAGGTCTCAGTTCAGAGTTCATACATAACTTTTCATGTTCATAAACAATTTTTAACATAAACATATTATTAGTTTAGCATATTCTTGAAATTCTATAACTGCACCCAATGAGAACTAAACATGTGCCATTTTCTAGCTAGTCGAAATGGTTCCCCCCAAAAATACATTTTTTCAACTTTTCATGCAAGCACATAGTTCAAATATACTTTTTAACTAATTTTTTGGAGCAAAATACTAATTAACATTGACTTGCCTGTAATGGGAATTGTGTCTCCATTTGCAGTTACTTGTCCATCTTGAGCAGTACATTGATACATTCCAGTATCAGAAGACACTACTGTATCTATTGTTAGCATTAAAGTAGTAGTGGAAGAACTGTTAGTCATGAGAGATATTCTTATAACTGTGTGAGGAACATCTTGTACAAGCTGTCTTCCATCTTTATTCCATGTCACTGACAGTGTATTAGATGCTGAGTTAACTTCACAAACCAGCCAGATAACTGATCCTTCTACTTCTCTAGATGACTGATTGTACAATGAATTTGGAAGTGTAGTTACAGACAGCTGAGCTTGAACAGTATAATCTACATTTATAATAATTAGACCTATAATAATTCTCTGATTTAAGATTGTCTTGACTAATAGACTATTTGGATAATAATAAATGGTTCACATAGTCTAAGAAAAGGTAAACTTGTGGCTTGCGATTCTCTACAGATGTTTATCACTAAAAATGTCAGTTACTAACATTAGCAAGGGATGGTCAAGAGCTATAGTAAATGAATGAAAGATTTAGACATTAATTGACGAATGGAGAGTGTAAATTAGAATTAAGAATTCCCGCTTTTTAAGCAAAGTGAGTTCATAAACATGTGATGAATGTACATAAAAAATAGCTATAAATACTGCTGATAAAATTTTGAAACTCTCATTCATCATGTAATGAATAATACATACATTGACTTTCTGATTTCAGTTGCTAACTTATCACAAGAAGAAGAAGGCTAGTTATCAAGTTCAAACAGGTTTGTGGTATTTTGTTGGGCATCAAGTAAACAAAAGAAATAATTTTCCTCTTTCTGAAACATTTGTGCCTAGCTCAATGTATTGGTGACATCATTCAGTTATTAAAACCTTTTTGAGTGTTATGCAACTTATGTCATTGAATAGTATATCTGACAAGCCTTTCAATATTTGTATTTCAGTAGATCTATTTTAAAGTGCAGTTTCAAATGTTTGTTTTTCACATAAAGATCACTATACCGTAACCTGGTCTAATGATTGCTCACTGATTAATAGGGAAAATAAGGTTTAATATTATATGCCAAGGCAAAGGAATTTAGTTAAAATATAACAATGAAATCAGTATTGATAGGTCATGTTGATTGTTATCATAATTATTGGCAATGCTGATGTCATAGTTTTCGTTGAGAATAAAAAATATGTAAGAAGAGTAGGCATGTGAACAGAGTATAGGCCCTGTGGTATCTAACACAATAATAATTTGCTAGTGTATCTTTGTTGATTACTACACAGCATGTAAGTTTTGACATTAAGCTGAATAATAATAGCTTGTTGAATTAGTCTGATTCTGGCTTGCTTATCACGATACTTCTATATTATAGGCGATTATTAAGCAGCGTATAAAACAATAATTCAAATAATATTATCATTTCAAAACCTTACAATCTGTCATTTAATCAAAAACAACAGAAATTAATCAAACCTAAAAAAAGACAATTAAATACTAACGACAGAATTTAATTTAGCCTAAAGAAAGACAGACAGAGTAACAGACAGACAGACAGACAGACTGATCATGCATTAGAGATTGCAAGATCACTTGAGACAAAAATTATGTGCTCTATACAGCTTTAGAAGACAAGGCTAGTTGTTAAAGTTTGCATCAGATAAAAAAGATATACTGGACACAAATCTGTTTTAAATTCTTTCTCTGTTATAACATTTTTATTACTCAGTCTAAATAAATTTTAAATTCTTCCTCAATGCAGTGGTGAAAGGATTGATGAAGTCTGTCAGTGTTACACCTACCATTTCAATTTACATTTGAATATTCTGATTGTTAATACTATATGCTCAGACATACTTCAAGTTTACATGAATGTATCTATTGTATGGTGTTAAACTTGCTTTACTTAAACTGTGAAATGCAATTAAGTATTAGCCACACCAGTATAATTTAGCATTCCCTTGATAAAATTATAATATAACAGATAGTGAACTAAAAACTAACACGTCAATAGGATTATATATTCATATTAATCGACAAACTCTTGTAATGTGAAACCATATAAGTTGCTAGAAGTGGTCTCCTTTATATGAATGGCTTTTCTTATATCACACCTAAGTCCAGCTTAAATATATTAAGTACAGTTTATTTTAATTAATGTAAGGGAGGTAAGATTAAGCTTGCGCTATCTCTAAGTGTCGTAATTTATAGAGACTAATGTGTAGCTATTATATATTGGAGTGATAATATTTCTGTAATAATAGTACCTTGTAAGGTAAGACTTCTATATTAAACCAGCTTGCTTTAAAAGAAATTTAAAAAAAAATTAAATTAAAGAATAGCACAATAAATTAAACAAAAATATTGAACTAAAAATTTGAATAGCATTCAGACCAGCTCTCTCACCATTTGACTGTAGCACATCACTAATTATAACAGCAATTTTTTTTTAGAAATGAATACACCAGCCGCTCAAGGCGAAGTAAGTTTAAGACATCGGTTGGGGCATTTTGGACGAGGTTTCAACTTTGAAATTTTCTAATCTGTATTTTTCACCTTTGAACTCTGATCAGTTTAACCCCGAACACTGCTTCCGCGAGGTGAAGCTATATCTAAGCAGCAAGTATTGTGGGTTGAGTTGATACTTGAAAATTTACTTTTACTGATTTCATAGCAAAGGCTAGTAATGCTCACATATTATATTGAGCTAGACCTAAATCCAGTTATGTTTACGAACTTTCTAAAATGTAAAACAACTTACTGTATACATTTCCAGCACACAGGAGAAGTGCAACACACTCACACACAAAAAAAAAAAACACAACCTTTTAAAGAATATTGAGATGACAAAAACAAATAAAATGGTGGAACTGATAGCTAGCAGCAAAATTGATAATTGTATTGTTTTTGTAATGTGTATACTTATCTGCCAGCTATTACTTGACCCATATATTTAGAAACATGCTTTCTTCTTACTGATGTCATTGTTAGTAGCTATACCTGAAAGAGATGAAGGAGGCACTTAAATAGATGAATGAGGTACTGAAATTGATGAAGTGATGAACAAAGCATGAATTAGATGATGAAGGTATTCACAAAAATGAAGGCGGTATTGATATAAATGGAGTTGGCATGGATGTATAGGTCTAGCTACCAGAATAAGTGCAAGTCTTCTGTCTCATGGCGAACTATAAACTAGCATAATGAACCATACCTCACCCATATAATGAATAGAAAAAAAATATTCATGATCCTTCCCTAACCAGTACAATCTGTACCATGTCATCCTATATAATATATGCATGCATTGTAAAATGCCTTGGAAAAATTTGTCCATGATAAGTCAACTCAGTGAAAGCAGACCAAATTACCTGCCAGTGGCTAGCGGCCAGCATAATATCCTGTGGTTCGCCACACACTAGCTGTAAGGTGTTTAAGCTGGTTATAGCTTATGGTGAGCTCCAGTCCATCGACCACCTAACTGGTGAAAATTATGTGTCTCCCATTCATGGGCATTAGAGAGCCGGATCTAATTCACAACAAATAAGGAAGACGACCAGCTAGGCTCCACCTCTCCCTCTTCCACAGGTTTACCACCTATACTTCTGTGCTCCAAGATCCTTTGTCACACCAAAGGCCTACTAATCAAGATCCCGGATCTCCTGCCAAGTCAAAGTACGAACGTAACATCAACAGTGTGGGGTCAGCCCTCCGACATGGGGAAGACAGGAAGAAAGTGAAGAGAGGACAAGGGGAAGAACAATAAAAGAAGAGAGGACAAGAAAAAGATCAAGAGAAGAAGAGACAATAGACATTCACGCATGCTAACTGTTTATTGAGTGTTTCTAGAGTTAATTACGTCATTTCTATATACGTGGACACTTTGACGTGGCTGCCTCGAGCATGCCCGTTTTAGCTATATGAACACATGTACCATTATTTTTGTTCAGTTCTATAGTCATCTGGTTATTGTGAGGTCCCAAGACCAGCTGTGATTTTTAATTAAACTTTAATAGTTAAGATCACTTAACTGTGGAGCTTCTCACTACGCCTAGAACTCTGGAGGCAGTCTACCTGGTCCAAACCTGGGCGCATAATCTGGTTCATGCCCTACAAACAGTCACTGATCAACTACTCTTAAAATTCCAGTTTTCTCACTTGGCTCGATACTCAGTGGTCTCCCTCAACTCATCAGTCACTGGTCTCACTGGACTCATCAGTCAGTAGTCTCACTTGACTCGTCAGTCAGTAGTCTCCTTCGACTCGTCAGTCAGTAGTCTCCCTCGACTCGTCAGTCAATATTCTCACTCGACTCTTCAGTCAGTGGGGGGGGAAGCCCCTACAGCAAACTTTACACCTTGTGACTTACAGTCCTAGTATATAGGATATATGAAGATATCTAGGGTAGAATAAACCACTTATTACACTCTACAGAGTGATATGGCTCTTAGGCTTTATTTTCACTCACTCGCCTCTGGCTCTATGAAAATATATTAGCCTGCTCATGAAATATTTCCCATATGACACCTCTGACTCATGTAATAAGTATTATATATATATATATAATTATGTAACTGGTTTTGGGAAATTCGGCCTAAATGTGGCAAACAATTTTTTTCAGTATCCCAGGGTAAAGCCTTTTGGTTCGATTTTTTTATTTATATTTTATGGCAGAAATGGATAGACACCAGTTAGCTCTAGATTATAACGCAGTTGTAAACTCTGGCGAGCTCTAGAGCTAACGCTAAGAGGTTAGAAACACTAGCCAAAGCGTTGCTAAGAAATTATTGGCGGGCTTGTCACTAACAGCGGGGTAAAAAACAGTAGCTATCAAATTCAGTAGAGATCTCTGTCTTGCTACTTAGTTCAGATAGTGTTCTAGTCATCGTAGTAGTTATTCAGTCGCATTGTGTCTAGATAGACTGAGCTTTAGTAGTGACAGAAGTGCTGTCTCGTGCATAGCTTAGTTCTTAGGTGATAGTTAGGCCTTAGAATTGAGTAGCATGTTAGATAGCTGGTCCTTCGATTGTCACTCGATTAATCGTTTATGTCCTGGGCGCCTTACACCCGCTCAAGTTATTCAGAATAATTCCTTTGCAAAACTTTCAAATAACTATTAATGCTTATCTAATTGCATAATATTTATGGCTTGTAATATTCCAAGTTTTTTTACTCTACTAGTGACTCTTTGAATTGAAAATGCTTTCTACGAAACTTTGTAGTAAATTACGTGCAGGATCATCTATAAATGGTTTATACCACAATAAAACTAGATAGGGCAGCCAGAAAGAGAAGACCTTCCTGTTGTATAAATTTTAATTGTTAACACCAATACCAACTGTTGTCTTTTCTTGGTTCATTTAATCTCAAGTATTATCTCCATTGACATTATATTTCTAATCCTAACCCGAAGTTTGTGTACAAATTCTCAATAATAGATGACAATGCTATACCCATTTCGCTTCCTTCATTTACTCTTTTCTGTAAGTTAAATAATGAACTGCACCAAAGCTAATAATTAATTTTGATTTTTTGATTTTCACACTACTATTGTTTCATTGATCTCTCTTAGTCATGGAGCAATGAACATTAAAATGCTGGTGATAATATAGGAACTTCACATAACATGGCTTCCAACTATTAAATAAGCAATATACAAACAGCACAATTAATTGGCCTCGATTAAATGGAACTTTATAAAGTATAAATGTAACATACGTTGCTTCATTTGTGCTGAAACCATGGTTTTGTAGCCAAGAAGCTCAATGTTTGGACTTAGACTAGGCTGTCTACATACAGAATATGAAGTACATTGTCAGAAATAGCTAAATTGCAGAGAATCCCGTCACAGGTATTGGACACTATCGACTTCGGCCACTCAAAACAGTGATCCGACAGACCTCTTGAACTCCCACTGGCTACATGTATGTTTTCAAGTGAATTTACTGCTTTTGTGCTAAGTATCTTCACTCAACTATACTACTATTTTGAACAATGGGTTTAATTCAGTATCATGTATGTTATTGTGTGGGAGGTCACAGATTGTTCACACAACAAAACTTGTAAGTAATTAAGAACGTTTGACAAACTCCTTGCTTAAGTGAGTATCATCAACAGAGATTATTGTAGTAGCCACTGTATACACTGTGGTGATAATAAACTTATTGTTTCTCATGAGTATTCAGTCCGGTACACGTCATTAAGGATGGTAACACACACGCACACACTTTGGTTGCTGCGGTGAAATTATACAGACTAAATCATTTATCATTTCATGGACTAAACTACAACAATACTTTTTTATTGATTGAGTCACTGCACTAATCATAATGCTTCAAATATAAAAATAAATTCTATAAGATTATCAGGAATGCTGAACTCTTCCGTATCAATCATGCATATTAATTTTATAGCTACTGCCGAGATCTTTAAACTTTATATTTTGAACCCTTAAGAGTAAACCTGGTTTTTAACCCAAGAATTCTGTCTAGTTGGGTGTGGTAAAGTTACAGCTATACTAACCTCAACACATTGTGGCTTAAAAATCAATTGTTATCCTTTAGAAGATAGTAATGAAATGGCTATTACACTATCAAAACAGAACTTGTAATCCTTGTGTAGACAAATAAGCTCCCTTGTGTCTATTTTATGTTTAGCTACTAATACTCCCATATTTAGTACACCAGTATAACCATTTTTGTTCATTTTTCATTTTATATTTTTGTCCCCAATATTAGAGTTCTTTCTCCATGTCATACTTTGTATTACCTTATTAGGTCATGAGTTAATTCTATGACCAATTCCTAAGTGTCAGTTAACCCCGACTAATTGGAATAATGCAGCAACAAAGGCAAAGATGAGTCCTTTACCTTCATGAATAGAGTGTCATAACAACCAGTTTTGTCCGTTGATGTATATGGTGGTAAAAACTAGAGGTTTTCTTTTCCTCATTCCTTCAGTGTAAAAAGCTGTTAACAGATGACCAGCAAAATACCTGACAAATAGCATTTTGCTATCTCTGTATTTTGTCCCCGAAAAGCCAAATACATAATTTTATGTACAAGAAAGGGGGAAATAACAACAGATTCAATAGCAACAACAACGACTGAGACAACAACAACGGAAACAACAACAACAGAAACTACAACAACAGACACAACTACGAGACATCGGAGCGTGCTACCCAGGCTGTAACATGTTGATTGTTCCGCTTTAAACTCACCTGACGATATCCACAACACGAGTAAAATCAGTGGAGTCCACTTATTCCTCCACATAATTATTGCTCACTAAGCCAGGTAGGTGTTTTTCACCGCCGGTGAAATTACGGAGAGTGGACAATAATATTCGTAGACTGATAATATATACAGTCTCGTAGCCAACTCGCGTAATTCCCGGTTTCCTTTTGCGACAAACCGGTGACGTAATTCATGGTCCGGGTCGTAGTGCAAAGACAAGAAAATGGAGTTTGACTGGGGCGTAGCTCTGCTCTGTCACTTGTAGGTTGTGTTCTCCTGTGTCTAAAGAGAGCACAAGACACTTTAAAAAGTATATAGCGCTAATTTTTTGTTCTACTCCAGAAAGATAAAAAGTTTTACTGGTATTTTATCACAGGTATTGGTTTCAGCAAAGAAGGAAGTAAAATTATAACTGATCATAACTAAAGGTAAGTACGTTTTTCAGTTACAATCACTAGACAAAAAGTTGAATTTCCTGCGGCAGTATTTGTGGTTGAAGTGGTGATAATGCCATATAGACTATTCATTTCATGGATAAAAGAAATATGATATTACAGATAGAATTTCAGGTAGAGGATAGAACTAAATACCAGGTATTTGACACTTAAGGATCACGTGGCATTTCATGTAGAATCCCAGGTACCTGACAGTTTATGGTCATGTGGCATTTCATGTAAGAATCCCAGGTACCTTACAGTTAATGATCACTTGACATTTCACCTTAATATCAGGCATGGCCGTAGCAAGCGGTCCGGTTGGTCCGGTTTTGGCCGGACCAATATTTTCACCTCGTAGCCACACCCACCTAAGTTGCTGCGTAGAGCATGCGCCTAAGTTCAAGGATTTGTAACTGTTACGATCTCCTTCTAGTTGTTATTCACTTGTGGAGCATATTCATGGCCGTAGCATCCGGTTTTTTCCGGACCAATTTTCACCTCGTAGCCACACCCACTTTAGTTGCTGTGTGTAGAGAGCATGCATGCTAATTTATTCCAGGTTTGCAACTGTTAGGTTCTCTTTCCGCCATTTTTCACCTGGAACTTTATTGGTTTGCTCGCTATCATTGAGCGGCCCATAATAGCTAATCCGTCAATTTCGGAAGTTTTCTTCTGATTCCTTTCTGCCAAGTAAGCCTCCGTCTAAATAATCTGATGCTTCTCCACGCCCATAAACAAAGAACAGATGCCATTTGTCTCAAAGCAGTTGTAAATAATTTTATTGGAGATTCCATTTACAGATCGAATATTTTTGGAAAGTGCTAGTCAACAATTACCATTTATGCGTAAATAATATATACATGTAATCAATCTACAAATAACAAAAGTATAACAAAATCAAAAAAATATATGTAATAGTTATGCCATGGCCAACGAGGGGTTATGGAATATAACCGTCCCGATCCCGAGGGCGAAGCCTGAGGGATAAGGGCGGTGATATTCCATAACCCCGATGTTGCCATGGCATAACTGTTTTATACCATAGTTGCTGCTACTACTACTCTCTCATATCCACCTATATGGGACCAGCCCTACCACATATAACT
>WLWI01002493.1_pt1 | contig 15878 bp, 11 predicted proteins | sample 6701501 | NCBI WGS metagenome assembly WLWI01 (sample SAMN12718690, study PRJNA515312) | sponge metagenome | isolation source: marine sponge | host: Mycale hentscheli | place: New Zealand: South Island, Marlborough, Capsize Point | collected 2014-11-01
ATCCGGTGTGTTTAATTCTCCTTCCTCTCTGATGAACGTGGCACACTTCATTGTTGGTCAACAATGGCTGCCGTGCGACTGCCCCTTCTCTGTACACACTGCTATTGGATACACGTTCAATCCCCTGGGGGGAAATATATATTTGTATATTTCATTTTCAAAATTGCTTTCAAGTTTGATCTCTGCGTACCACGAGAACGTGCTGGGATTATTTTTAACATGAAAAATGAGTCACGAGAAATCTTCAAACAATGTTCCGCTAAACGTATGAATGAACGCGCGGCCCAATATGGAGGCCATGGCAACACAGGAGTGGAGTACTATATTTAGAATTAAAGAATTGTGTCGTGAACTTTACTTGCTATTTATAGCTACACGATGTCTTTTGGTTGGGTTCATTGGTTTGTGATTATCTATTAGACCTATTCAGTGGGTGTGGCTATTGTGTAACTGTACCTCGATGATAGAGGTGCCTATAGCATTCTAGCGCAAAAACTTGTGTTTGTATGCTTGTTTGTTTCAACTACATTTGTATATGTGCGAGCATATGTATGTGTGTGCTGTATGAACTTTGACCCTGTTAAAGTGGTAAATAAGAAACTTTGTAGTAAGTTATGACAACTTAGTTTGTTGGGATTCTGAGAGTAATTGAACCATCAGGTGACTGTTGGGGTTCGTGGCTATTTGTAAGTGTAGTTTGTTGTGCTGTAATTGTTTGCTTGTTTGTTTTCAATACTTGATAATTAGAGGTGATTATAATAATGTAGTTGGTGAGTAAGAGAATCGAGTGATGGAATTGAGCGAGAGGTTCTTCGAATGGAAACGTTCATTTGTTGGTGAAGTCATTAGTGATCCTCTAGTATTCTTTTTAAAAGATCCACTTAGTTGCTATGGTTTTAGTAAACTGTACAATCTTCACAATTCCCTCAAGTAGTGCATAAGTAATTGGTTTACCTACACTGAATATTTAGAAATGTCTTATATTTATTGCCCCATTTCTGACTATTCCTAACTAATTTATGATATTTATTGCATTTCCCTCACCCTCTTTCGCCTATCTTGTCTCTCTCGTTTGACTACCCTTTACCAGGTCACAAGTACTCGTTCCAGCTGCTGATGTACGACCCTCGCAAGCAGAACTTGAAGAACTGCATCCAGCTGGAGGAGGTGGTGATGCTCAGGTCCTCCATGGACTGCCACTTCCAGCTCTACCTACCGGACAGCAAGATACTGCAGTTCCGAACAGAGTCACCCGACAAACAGGCTCAGTGGATGGCACTCATTAAAGTGGGCCTCGGAAGGGGTGAGACGGGTGGGATGGGATGGGCGGGGTTTCGTGGATGGCTGCAGATGTGTAGGTGTGGTTACGTGTGCCTACTTGTAATTTCAAGCCTCTAAGAATTATGTGTTTGTTGTTTGTGTTTTTACGTGTTGTTGATTGTACCTATTAAGTTTGCCCCTCACTTAATTGCTTCATTATTATCATTCTATACCTTTTCACTGGCCAAGTGACAGAGAATAATACGGGTATGTATTTAGGAGTGGGGGGAGGGTGAGAATGAGGAAGAGAGGAGAGATAGAGAGATGAGATAAGGGAAGGAATGGAAGGAGAGAGAGACATTACACACTGTCATTGTTGTGACTCAGTATTGTGTGTTGGTGTGACAACAATGGCTTCAGGCTGGTCTGCATTGTGTTGCCTAATTTCGGTACATTGTGGTCTGGGATATCTTTGATCTCTGTAAATGAGCTCAGATGATTGTTTTACTGGTACCATCTGGCAGACCAGAAGTGGGTACTGGTACCAGATGTGGGTACTGGTACCAGTTAGAGAGGTGTGACAGATATGGTGTTGTGTGATCTGGTAGCAGGTTCTGGTTCTAGACCTTATGCAAGGAAACTCTCACACGTTTGGTTTTAAAATCAAACTGCAATTGCTTTTAGGGGAACTGCGTATCGATTATCGCGGTGTGTTACAAAGAGATGGAAATGACTTTTAGCTGATGATGTGTCTATTGTGATGGTATTATACTGTCTTTATCTCACCTTATAAATGGAATAAACATCCTATCTCATAGTTCTTATGTTCCACATGTGAGCATGTACATCAATTGGGTTTGGTTTTGGGTGTTTATATTTTGTCTTCATTTTAATTCGCTCACCGACTGTTTACTGCTGGTAACTTAGAAGATGTGGTGGGCATGGCAAGGCAGATGCTGGTGAAATGGGTGCTGAGAATGTGATGTTGTATCTAAGATCTCAAATAGTGCACGCCATGTTTTATAATAGGTTTCATACATACAGAAGGCAGCTGACGCAAGATCTCTCACCCCCCTTCCCCTCCCCTCCAGCATGCATCATATAGGCTTGTGCATCTAAAATAGTAGTGTGGGTTTAAAATGGGTGTTGCTACACAATGCAGTCCCGCCCCCAGCAAAAAATTCCTGTTCGAAATCCTTTTGAATTTTTTTTTAATTTCTCTTGCCTGAAATACAATTCGTTTATTTAAATGAAGATTGATCAAGATTTGTTCAGAAAAAATGGCAAAGATGTTTATTTGCTTGCTTTTTATTTTTAATTTATATTTATTTATTAATCTGGCTGAAAATGTAATATTTTGTAGATTTTAATTACATTTAATCACTGTTGTTTAGTTACTTTATTTTTGCTTATTAAGAATACGTGTGAATGTTTTAATTAAACGTTTTAATTAAACGTTTGCTTTTTCCTTACATTATTTAAAACAATGTCTCTGTTTTTCTCATCCCTCTCTTCCTCCCTTCCTTCACACCTCTATCCTGCAGGTTCCATTTTCCACGTGCAAGTGAACGCGCTAGAGAACCTCCAGCACGCCATGCTATACAGCATCCAGGTGCAACTCCCTGCCCACCGCATCGGCCAGCTGGACCGTGTGCTCGTCCTGGCATCACCCATCAACGACATGGCCATCCACGCCTGGGACCTCAACCGCGTGCAGCGATTCTTCCAGCTGGACATCGGCATCCGCATGGAGATGTGTAGCGCGTGCCTCAGCAACTCCCAGGACCGCAGTATCACATTCGTCATGGATAAACGGTTCATTGGTGACTGCATCAAGTTCCTGTGCCGAGAAGCTCACATCAACTCTCACCCCATCAACCAGAATGGATTCACCGTCTACAACGTCCCTCATTATTGTTTCTATTGTTCTGAAGTTGAGGAGAAGAATCCTCCATCTTACTTGGATCAGGGAGGCGGGGCTCTGCTCGGTGCTGCTGCCACGGAGAAGAAAGCAGAGACACGCCTACACGAGTACGATTATCCCAACAAGCACCAACTCCCTCCAGAGGCGGCAGTTGAAAGAAAGAGACGACCACAACCGGCAAAGAACAAGAAGCCTCCATCTAACGCTGACTCTCTTCAGCCATATTTCCCATTCCCTGAGGAAGTGTGGGAAGATTACTCTGACTCCAAGCAGAAACTAGCGGCTAAAAGAAGCTCCCTTCCGCCCACGAGCTCTGAAAGTGGAATAGAAATGGCATCAAATTCTCATTTTGATTCAGCTTCACTGCCATCGGAAGTTACTAACAGAGATAATACGAATTCGTTTACGTCTTCGAAATCGGATGACACGTCTTTAGGAGAATCTCTCTTCCTGGCTGAAGGTATTTTGTCTGACGCTACAGAAAGCCACCAAACTTTAGATACAGCACGGGCTACTAACAGCGAAACCACTCCCACTTCTACCACAGACCTGCCTCCCAGAAACATCCCGCGAGCTATGCATACGACATCCGTCCCTGCCTCCAACCTTCATTACTACAACTTCCAGCCTCGCCTCAGGCCACAACACGAGAACACAATGATGAAAGTCATCCCCGTCCCGCCGAGGGGACTTCGAGCCAATAAGGACAACGGCCAGCAAAACTCAGCAGTGGGTGTGGTTGATCATCAGGCCACCAGGCCGATACCTTCAAAGGCGGAGCGTCATCCTGCGGGAGAAGGGACTAGGAGGAGTCAGGAATCGAATGTGGAATCGTCCAGGAGTAGTCTTCAAGATGGAGTGGGGGAAGCAGTGCCTTTATCGTCTCTGCAGTTTTACTCTTGGCAACATTCTGCAGAACCCGATCTTTCCAACTACGAAACTTCTCAACGTGTGGCCACTCAAATTGCTCAGAAAATGTCGAGTAATAATAAAACAAGCAGTAACAACGACGATGATGATGATGATGATGATGATGGAGACTACGAATATATGTCTCGATATTCTGTCAGATCCCAGCAGGCTAACGGCACTAATTCTTTCTCCCTGGCAGCTCTGGACCTCAGCAACTCAATGAGCAAGTATGCCTCTTCTCAAACGCAAGGCCAGTCCAGCTGGAACAGCAACAAGCGCAGTTTCGGCTCTCTCATTCGCACCTTCAGTGACACCAGCCTCGATTGTTCGAATAGCTCGTCTGTCAAATCATCGTTCGTTAGGCGCCCGAGTCTCGTCTGTTCTTCCAAGAACTCGTCGAATTGGTCTTTGGATGAAGACAGCTATGTAATGATGTCCCCATCGTCTATCCGTAAAGCTGAAAGCGAACGTTGCATTTCCCCATCTTACGTCAGGGATGTGCAATTTTTGGAAAAAAAGGCGACAGCTGAGTCTAATTCTAGCTCTCACCACACGTCAGTGAAGCAGCTCGGCAAGAAAAAGAAAGACGTGGCCGAAAAGAAGATCAGTCTAACGGATGCCGGTCATGTCGTCCGCAGAGATTGGGCCATCACATTGGAAGAATTAAGGAGAGAGCATGCTAAGATTGCCCAACAAGTAGCGCAAGTTGTACGAGCTCAGACCGGAGGAGACAAGCTGGACTTGAACGAGATCGCATACCTGGACTGGAGGAACAAAGAGGAGGCCTTCAAGAGAGACAAGCCCAAAGGAGCTTCGGACATGTTTCTCAAAGAGAGTGAGCCTCAGGATTCTCCGAATTTCTTGACGCCGTGGAAACCAACAAAGTATGAGCACTCGCATTCCGTTCCTTCTTCGCCTTCTTCCCCTCTCGAGTTTCTGCCTCAGTTGTTAGACCGCGACAGTGAGAAGAGTCCATACATCCCGCGGTCCTCTGCCGTCGTGAACAGACCTGCTACCGGTTCCAGCCGAAAGGACTATATCTCTTCAGTTTACGGTCGCAGCACTTCGTTGCCCAGGAACACCATTAAACCAACCAATAACAACACCTCCTCGGAATGCAAATCAGAGCGAATTATGGCCCTGCCCATATTGTCTAACCCCAAAGTGATTGCCAAAAAGCCGAGGAGTAGAGAGAGTTCCGTGGAGTCAGAAGAAGATATGGAGTACGTGCATGAGTTCATCACGATTGGCTCGCACAATAGGAAGCCCGTACCCGTTCCCAGGAAACCTGCGAAGAAACCCGTGGACAGCAGTCAGCAGGCCAGTATGGTTACCATGGGAATCTTCAGGGACATCAATTCATCGGATGGCAATGTTTTTGGAACATTTGGTGAAGGAAGATCCAGAGTGCCTACCTGGTTAAAACAAAGTATTTCAGAAGTGAGACAGTAATTTATGTCATTTTTATGCTCTCATTTTTCATCAGATTATAATCTAATTATAAGTAAGCTACTTAAAGTTTAATGGGTAAGGGATATAGCCAGTACTCGATATAGCCAGTACTCGATATAGTAGATATACAATAACTTCCCAACAGCTATATCGGTATCGGTAAAGGGTGGGCACGCCAGACTAGTAGGGTAAAGGGTTTTACCTTGGCAATAGAATGTCCCAGCGCATGGAAGTCTATAAAGACTATAATAGCAAATTTTCTCGTTCTTACAACATCCAATATTATGACATAATATTGGCTGTTGAACGAGAAAACTTTTCTATTATTATAATCATTTCAGCGGAATAACTGAATATAATAGATTACTTCAAAAAATATACATATAACAATGAATGAACATCTTGTACACACGGACAACAGAAGCCACTGATAAAGTCTTGTCACTAGCCAGCAATGAAATACAGCCTCAACTTTATCTCCTGAGGACAGAAGCTTGCAAGAAGTTCACAGAATCGCAAACCCGACCCTTTACCTACCGCCTGGTGATTAATCGGCTCGTTGGACTATAGTACAAATCACTCAACATAGTTATTAGAGCAGGTATTCTTATAAGTGTGAGCCAGAGTCACAGAGTAGTTTTGAATTAGTAGAAATAAAGACAATCATTGGTATGGTCACAGTTGCACAGGAAACCTTCCTCATCTACACACACTGGTCCACAGTGACCAAATGAGGTGATGTACTTACCCGCTGTGGTAAATACTACTGTCTTGCCTAAGACACTATCAGCCACATAAACATAGTTACGGACTGTACACAGAGCAAACAATATCTCTCCATTCTAGTCTTGGTTAAAGGAGCGTAGGATATCTCTAGCCATATTGAGAACTACTATTGTTCTGTCTTTAGTACTGACATACAGGTTTCTATGACAATCAGGACACAAGTTGTACAATGTCATGTCTCTACCAGTGGAGATACGTCGAACAAAGTTCAGTTCTTTATCATACACTGCAATCTCACATTTATTGAAGCTTTCAGTGACTACAACTTCATCAGCTACAATAGCTATGTCCCAATGGCCTCAACTTGTCTGGTCCACCTGGATGACCCGTACTAAAATAACGTTAAAATCTCGATTACACTTGCCTATTTTACTACTAGTGAATCCAGTAGCTATAATAAACATTGTCTTCTTGGTCTACTGCTACTCCTTGCAATGCATCCATATGAAGAGACTTCATGTCTAGAGTCTAATTTTGAACGTGAACGTTTATAGGTGACTTTGGCTGTAAAAACAGATCTATTGGATTGAAATTGGCACCTTACATTTTATAAAGCAATTCTTTTGTTCGATTCTCGATTCATTTGATATTGTAAATTTGACTTCTTCATGAACTTCCATAATTTAGGAACTTCGGTGCAATGCCTCCATGATATCACTACAATTTCCTATCCAAGCATTTTCCAGAAGAAATTGCTGTAAAGCTTCAGCTGACTCCATCCCCACCTTTATGTCTAATTTTTCTAACATCTCTCCATCAACTCCTCGCTCACAGCACTCCTCCATCGTATTCTACTTGTGACATCACGATGCAGTCTAGTCTCGCATAGCCAGACCCTTTACCTATCAGCTACGCTGGGAAAGGGTCTGGTGGCATTAGTACATAGTAACAGTTCAATATCTCTCCAGATCTCAGGGGGAAGTTGCGGTTCTGGTGGTGGTTGTCAGTAATTTAGGATTACCGCAGCCACTCAATCAACTCCTTTTCACTGTCCCGAGACTTACGCGTATGTACTATAATAAAGGAATTGGGCAGTGGAACTTGCTGCAAATAAGGTGAACAACACTAGGATTCATGAAAGGGCTGCAGGAGTAAAATGATGGATATAAGATATTGACAACAACAACAACAAAAAAAAAAACAGGTGATTTTGTGACGATAATAATGCCACTGTTATAAGCTAGGAGAATAAGCTAGTATGTTGTAGCTTATAGCTACCAAAAAGTGTCTAAGGCAGTTATACACACTTTATAATCACACCTTCTATTGAAGTTTTTTTATGTGTGGTATTTTTAAGTTGACATAAGGGCTTAACCACGGAGCATCGGTGAAGGACTAATTACATTCCTTTTGAACTGGTACTATGTACTAATGCCACCAGACCCTTTCCCAGCGTAGCTGTTAGGTAAAGGGTCTGGCTACGCAAGACTAGATGCAGTCATGGCTTCACCATCAGAACATAGCTTCATACACTGCTCTGTGTGGTTAATTATACTACAGACCTCTTCACTGGCCATAGACAGCTTCTTCTTCCGTACGGCTAGCTTGTCAAGCTTATTTTGACCAATTTATGTTAAATTTTCCAGTAATTAAGTCTTGCATGCTTGCAGAATCTGTTGAAGCACATCAAAGGACATCTCTATCTCACCAGTCAGTTCTCTAACCTGTGCTTGAACTTCATTCTTTACCTTCTCCATACCTATAAATTCACGATGCAAATATTCTTTTACTTCTCTGAGAGGTTTGAGTGACTCCATGACTTCTTTCTTTTTGTTCCTTACTGCTACATTATTGAACTCTACGTTGTGGTCCCTGTGATCCTTCACAGTGTAGTCTCTACAGATTAGCTTGTTACAGTCAAAACAAAATATTTTTAACTTCTCTCCACGAGGTACAATTCTTTGGCTCAAAATGCTGAGGTATGAATTCACTTTTCATAACTTTTTGTAGCTGTTCAATAGGGACACATTCATGACCATCAAAAACTGCTTTCATAACAGAGTGCATGTGGACACAGTTCTTGCAAGCAAATTTGTCACATTGACGACAAAATGCTTGGGCAATGGCATCAGAGTTGGAGCAGACCTCACTAACTTGTTTGGTTAAAGCATTTTAGTGCTTGCCATACATGGACTTCAAGCAGTTTAAGATGAAGGCAGATTGAAATTCTTCCTCACTCCCTCAGGAAGAATGGCTTCTTTGCGAGATTACCTTGACCTACCCTGAGGGCTAGTTGACGGACACACCCACAACAGAAGCTATGCAGGCAAGGAAAGGTTATTGGATCAGTATAAATATCCCGGCAGATGGAAGAAGTTATCTCTTTCTCGTAGATTATTTTCACCAATTTCTAGATTCACTGCCATTCTCTGGAGCGCGAGCGTTGCTAGTCACAGCATTCTTAAAATCGACCCTATACCCAACCAATACGCTGCAACTGCTATGCTAGGAAGGGGGCCAGGGGGTAATTTTCAGGGGGCTGGGCCCACCAATATTTCCCACGCTTATATTACTAAATAATGACCTTGTTTCGTGGGAATGCAATTTAACGGTTTAACCATAGTGACCCTTGATTAGGCCTTGCCCAATTATGCTGATTATCCTATTAGCTATTCTCCTAAACCCTGCCTAATTTCCTCATGAGCTTTACCACTATCAGAAAGTATAAATAAGCATTAAAATGTACCATTTAGAGTGCAAATAATACTGAAAAATACGTTATTCATTCAATATACATTATATTATACATGTAAAGTTTCAATATAATCTTTTATTGCAGTTCCTTGTTCATGAAACGAATGGATGTGTTCTGCAGTAAGCTTCTAAGCAAAAAATCATAGTGATAGATACTTCAATAGTCTTCCAGTGAAGCCGATACTATTGCACATTATGCGAGTGTTGTAGCTATAAAATACCCCTTTCAATAGTTGGCAACTTTTTGGCATGTGCCAGTTTTCCCTACCAACATTGTTGTTCTTCTTATTTCACTGCTATAGCTACAATAAAAATAGTATTTATATACAGTGGAACCTCTCTACAAAGGGACTCTGAAGAACAACTTGACTCTTAACAACAGCCAGCGTAAATGGAACACAGTGATCTATTACAATAAAAAATAAACTCTGAAAGCAGCCAAACTCTCTACAAGGGTCAAAAGACTTGACCCCAAGCATGACCTTTGTAGAGAGGTTCCACTGTATACATACACAAACACACATCATGTTGTGCAGGGGGGAAATGGCTTCATTCTATATCACATGCCATCTTTTCAACATGAGGAATGGAGACGTACACCAAAGTATGTCTAGCAATAGCTCTGAACTATCCAAATTTTCCCTGCAAATATCTTGAATCTGTGATACATTATGAGAAAGCACTATCAATACGACGGTTACTCAGTAATTCAATTAAAGAATAATGTAAATAGCTAAAGTAGCTAGGATGACAGCCAATGAAAAGTATGGGAGTAAAGAAGCTGAGGACTGCTGCATTGTTAGCTTAATCAGTTGTAAAATCGATACTATAATCATGACCTAAGTGTGAAAAGTACTGTAACAAGTAGGGTTGTAAGATGTCAATAACTTTAGCTATTTTTAACCAACATATATATGAACAACACCTGGAGTAATAAAGAAGCAGATGTTTAGAACTCAAATCTATACTAGAGTGGAGACAGCAAACCCAACAGTGAGGTTGGGGGAGGGGCTGAACTGTCTCCAATCAGCAGCTTTCTATTGCTGTACAGCACCAAATAGCATACAGAAGGTAGGGTGTCTCTCCCCTAGTATAAATCTTAAGCAGGGTTGCTGTGAGAGGGATAAATACCACTTCTTAGTCTCGCAAGCCAGACTTTTTCCCTACTCGCTGTTCTGTGCACGCAGCTAAGCAATTTCACAGGTCGCGCGCAGGTAACTACTATACGGCACGCGCGAAGCAGGTTCAAATCTAAGTGACGTCAAGGGGGGGGGGGGGATCAAGTAACCACATCCGGTCATATCTCCTTATATCGCATCAATTTAGGTACATTATAACTAAATTTTCAGTTTAGTATTTTTTCCTCACTGGATTGTGATACTCGTAAACAATGGAAAAGAAGTAAGTGTTTAAAATAGATAATTTAAACGGTGTACAATTATGGCTTGAAAACCGCATTTTTAGTGTCGAAACTATTTGCTAGTAAAAACAGCTGGTAGTTACGTAGTTTGTATACATTGCTTGCACCCTATAATATCGTTTTCTCCCGCGTGCCTCACTCCTAGATCCAAGAACAAGACTCAGGTACTGGCGTATTCCAGAAGGCAGAAAGAAAACGATACCTTCTCTGACATTGCAGACGCTCTACCGATCCAGGAGAATGCCAAAGACCTGGACAAAGCGTCCATCTTGAGGCTGGCCATCAACTACCTGAAGCTGAGAGACCTGATTCAAGATGGCAGAGAAGAAGCAGAGGAGGAGGAGACAGAGGGGTTGAAGGCTGAAGAAGGAGGAGTGAAAACTGAAGAATTATCTCCTGATGTTGGGGGTAAGAAATAAGAGAAAAGGATACAAGGGTAATAGCTAGCTGGCTAGCTCTTAGAACTGGTGTTCATTTTTGTGTGTTGAGTCATTTGTTTGCTTTTTAGTAATGACAAGTTCTGTTAATAAAGCATCCTCTTTTCTTGCCATTCTCAAGAGGTAGCAATTACTTGTGTAGGATGTACTCTAATAATAGGCTTTTAATGGACCATTTTCAGTTGTCTGAAGAATATAAGTAGCTACTATTAGCTCCTGAATGTAGCTAAGCTAAGTCAGTCAGCTCTTTCAATCATTGTACAGAGTTGGAATATTGACATGGTGATTATGACACGATTTTCCAGCATTTTGTAATAAAGCTTGCGGTAGTTATTCCAGAATCTTAATTACACATTCTATTAACGGTGTCTATATACATCTATAAGAAAGGGAATATAACAAGCATCCATTCTCCAAAAAGTGTGAGTAGAAAGAGGTAAAAAATAGAAGTTTGAAACTTAAATGTAATTTTTTTAATTGATGCCAATGGATCAAATAAACCTAAGTGTATAGACTGGTTGAATGGGTGTAATTTGATTAATGTAATTTGGCAATAAATAATTATAACTCCAAGGATTGTGTGGTCACTCAAAGAATTCAGCATTGACAATGCAGGGCTCAACTTATTCTATGAGAGGTCACTTTATAGTCAGGAAGAGTTCCTTGTTTGCTGAGAGTGTGACTCATAGGAAAACTAAAGCAAGTTTTGTTCTGGAAAATACAAAATACCATAAACTATTGTCATGACAACTCATTCCTTCTTGTTTGTTTGTTTGTTTGTTTGAGTTTCCCGTTTTGGCATTTCCATGTAAGACTATGTTGTTTTTTTTTTACAATTCCGAGTATTTTCCGCATCCTGAATTTTTTCTGCAAATAATGAGTGTTTCCAGTTTCTCCAGCTTGTGCAGGTTTCCCTGGTGATGTGTATAACTCTACACGTCTGTCCATGGCTAAGCTGTAAACTGCCAGACTGAATTGGTATCATTAGTGCAGTTAGCATTTCCTTGTGAGAGTATTAAGTTACACTTTATTCTGTGTTGTTGACTTAGTTAACGCTTCTAAGGCTATCACATTATTATTTACTACATCATGTGGCTTTTTTGAAAACGGCAACAGAAATAAAGCTAAAGCGAAAAAAAAAAAAATGAATACCACCATTGAGGCATTTTCAGGGCAAGGGAAAATTTGAAAAATAGTTTTGTTGTTCCAACAAATTTCCCACATCAGATGTTTCTCTCCGGGTGCTTGAGAAAGGAAGACATGGTTATTGTATCACATACTGTATCAACTGCTACCAGGAGACTTGGAGGTCTTCTCTGTGAAGCCACATTCCTGGGAGGCTAGACAGGATGCCAGGGGCCTTCAGACAAGGCTGAGAGTTGGTTTGAGCAGCTGTCTGCCGGAAGAAGGGCTCCAAAAAGGGTCGGCTAGTTGATTTTAGCGTGTGAAGGGTGGCATGGTAACAGCTTGTTCAACTCAAAGAGGAAATATCAACTTAATATAATGATAACCAAAGTGTATTATGTGTTTTTATCTCCCATTTTGGCATTCAAAGCTGCTACGTTGCCATAGTGGCTAGGTCAACACTTGAGGCCATGTAGTCAGTAGTAGTGAGATATGCAACAACCATTGAATAGTTGTAGCAAATTTTCTCGTTCCAACAGCCAATATTGTTAATTTAAACTTAACAATATTAAGCTTTAATTAACTTAATATTGGCTGTTAGAATGAGAAAAATTGCTGTTATTGTAATTATTTCGGCCAAGAATGACTGAATCATTGAACAGTTGCTGTAGCAGCACCGAGTCTTGTGTATGGTGTCTCCATGCAGCTAACCAGTTTAAATACTTTAATTTACAAGTGTGAAAATTTATTTAGATTAAGTACAAATCGCAGGTCTAACCAACCATACTCCATTATTGCTGCCTGTTTGTGGTGGGCTTATGACTGCTTACTTTCATGTGTAATTCTATTTCAAATGATACCTGCACGAGTTCATGAGCTTCGATTTGTGGTTAGGCAGTTACCCATGCCCGAGCTAGTGTTGCCATGGAAAAATAAATAATAATTATTGTTGCTGTCATGGGGAATGTCAGTATGATGAGTGCTGTAATTTAATTGTACCCTTTGTTTTCAACATGACTTGTGAGCCAGAGAAAGGAATGCCAGTCATTTCAAAAGAAATGTTACATCATTTCCAGTACATTAGGAAGTTGGCTATGAAATCACACGCAAATAAAGGTACCTGAAATAGTCAAAATTTGTACTTTTTGAAACAATTCACTAGGCTAGTGGGTATTTGCCATGGAGATGATGTATTAATGAAGATCAGTGTTCAGTAGATATTACCGCTTTTAGCAGGGATCATGTTAAGCATTATTAATATATTTTTACAGTAACATCAACAAAGTGAAAACATGCATATCTCAGATTAGTTCGCAGTCTTTTAGTAATTAGCACCTTCTTCTTGAAACTCCCCTGCTCTGTAATTTAATATTAATCAGTGCTTCACATCTAAACGGTTTCTCTTGACAACACTTGGCGTACGTGTATGTGTGTGTGTGCATACGTGAGTGGGCTAGCCCTAAGTGTTACCTCATAAGGGCATCGGTTACTATCCTCTCTCTATAATTGCCGCTGCTTTCCTGGGCTTTTGTTTGTGTTCCCTATGTAGCAGACCACAGCAATCCTCGTGAGCCATCCATTTCCGACTTCCTGCCCAATTTCTCCAAAGATGCTATTCAGGTAAGGCGAACAGAATATTGAATTAATCCATATTTATTATTTGTAACCAAGGTACATAAATTCATAAGATTCGTGGAACTTTAATTTGGTAAATTCAAAGTAAATTTACAGGAGAAGGAAAGACACAGTTTATTAGCTTAGAACTGGATTGGACTTATTCATTCGTTTGTTCTTTTTTTTTTTTTTCTTTTTTTTTTTTTTTGTGGTCATGCACTAAACCTCAATTTAACAAACAGGTTCTAAGAAAGAGTTGATGGTTATTCTTAGTTTTGTACTGGTACGTGGTTAATTAGAAGTTACTTCTGTAGTATGGTGTGGTTTGAACCTAAATGAGAAAAACCACTTCTGGAATTTGTGAAGGAAGTAGGGAGTTAGAGAGTTGGTTGTGTGGTTTTGATGTTGTAGTTCTGCAGGAAATATCAATTATTTAAACTGCCACAGACATCCTGTATGGAGTTGTTCCAGACCTCCCAAGCTTTTCTAGCTGTATCTGCACCCCCAAGCATACTATCAACAGAGAATCCACAAAATACATGTTACTGCTGTAAAAAAAATAAATAATAATAAATAAATAAATAAATAAAGGTGTTATTAATTACATCCATTTTTTGTTTCTTGTATCTATCTTAACTGTCTGACTGTCTGTCACTGTCTGTCTGTCACTGTCTGCCTGTCTGTCATACTGTCTGTCTGTCTGTCACTGTCTGTCTGTCTGTCACTGTCTGTCTGTCTGTCACTGTCTGTCTGTCTGTCACTGTCTGTCTGTCACTGTCTGTCTGTCACTGTCTGTCTGTCACTGTCTGTCTGTCTGTCACTGTCTGCCTGTCTGTCTGTAGGCCTTGGATGGGTTTCTGATGGTCATGTCTCGGGATGGCAGAATTCTGTTCTCTTCAGACTCCATCTCCAACCACTTAGGACTCAGACAGGTAAGGGGTCACAAGAGCGAGAGAGTCGGTAAGGGCGGGAAAGACAGAGGAAGGTACTTAGCAAGTTTTTTTTTTTGTTTTTTTTTTGTAACATTTGTATAAGCAGAACCTATTGTTTTAGTGGAGGTGGGGTAATGGAAGAGTTATTAACTCAGCGTGCATGCGTGAGAGGTTATGGAGTCATCCTGTCTGTTAGCTATATTGATGCCTGATTAAAATGGATTGCTTGTTCTTTTAGTCTGAGATTATATTGTAATAGCTAGGTAGTGTTTAATAGCACTGAGGGTTCACACCTTTGTGAATCATATTCTGTTAGTATTTCATTCTATAAGCATTGGAGGACATCTCTAAGTGTCTCCTAGACCCAACATCTCCCACAATCTCCATCACATGACTCTCTCTCTCTCCTAAACAATCTCTCAGTCAGTCTGACAAACTCCAGGTGCAAGACTGTCCATTTAGTCTAGCTAACTTACCTGCGTCTTCACCCTCCTGATCTCTAATCCCTTGTATGGATTCTAGTGCTTTCCTGTTTAGCCTAATTCTCTCATTCGTGGTCGGTCAGTCATTGTCTTCTAGCTGTCCGTGTGATCGTACGGTCATGCCTCGTTAAATGGAGTTTTTCCGTCACATGACACATGCCCCCAGTGTGACGTGATAGCACACGCCCATATAGACACACTGGTCAGGTTCTTGGCAGGTCTAGCCTGAGGGGAGGGGTCCTCTGTTGGTTGATTTCACTTGAAGGAGTTCCGCTAGGATGCAGTTTTGCCATACATGGAGCTTAACAATGGCACATGCTTTGATGATATTTTGTGGGGGGTTTTTCCTTGAAGTTGACAAAAAAAATTTGTTTATTTAGAGTTCATGTTTTTTTTGCTTGTTTGTTTGTTTGTGTTGAGATTGGCTAGATAATGTGTTGGTTGAAAGTTGAGAGATGTGTCAGTTGCCAGTTACCCGGGTAGTTGGCGGAATATCTGTCTTGGCATCTCAATTAGTAAAACTCTTCCCACTAAGTGTTTGTTGAAGTGTGGGGGCGAGATCCTCCTGTTCCATATAACCCCTGGTAATTGGCGAGCGAGACACTTAAAGGGGTAACACAATGAAAATCGGGGATGTTTGTTTATTTAGATATATGTTTGGACGTATGTATGTCATTTTGTACTTTGACCCTCCGTATTTTTGTGTTCGCTCGGCGTTTGACCCCGTCCCAAACTTCACTAAACAGAATCCTCTGGTTTAGCGACCATTACCCGTATCACCTTAGAAATTGAATTGTTTACCGCTTTGAATTGTTTTGCGGGTGCAGTTAAAACGCAAAA
>WLWI01002494.1_pt1 | contig 15876 bp, 8 predicted proteins | sample 6701501 | NCBI WGS metagenome assembly WLWI01 (sample SAMN12718690, study PRJNA515312) | sponge metagenome | isolation source: marine sponge | host: Mycale hentscheli | place: New Zealand: South Island, Marlborough, Capsize Point | collected 2014-11-01
CGCAACATCTGGGACAGAAGTGTGACTATCCTTCCTCGAGCCAACCAGTTCTGGTATAAATACACTTACATGGAGGAAATGCTGAACAACGTTGCTGGGGCAAGGCAGGTGAGTGGCATGGAAGAATGTTTCAATGGAATGACATTGGTAAACAAGCGTGATTAATTCTGGCGAACTTTAATTTTTATGTGAAAATGAAACAGTAAGTATCCATTATGCTGATAGTTTGTGCACAGCTGGTGCTGCTGATGTTTACTTGGATTGTGTTAGATGGGAAACATGCTTTATTTTCCAGAGCTACAGTGCTAAAGGGGAACTTTCGTTTGATGCTGATGCAGTGAAACTTCAACCTATGCTCGTATAGCGAGGCTGGTTTTAGTTATTAAATGGATAAATGAATTTCTAAGTGAATTTCAAAAGGCGCAGCAGGCTTCTACACTTAGTTAAAGTACTCAATGATTATAATTAATTTTAATAGACCAGAACTTAAACAGTGAGTCAGATATAAATCAGAATAAGCGCAGATGGTTAGAAGCAGGAATACAACAACATTAATTCAAAGAGTGTCATCTGTCCTGTGAAACTGTATGAGTCAAGTTTCTTAGAATTAGGATTTAAAAGATAGCGTAGCTCCTCTATCAAGTTTTTATAGACGTAGCTATTACAGTACTTATTCTCAATACAGTACTCACTCTGTTCCAGTTAGAGGTGAATATTGTTTTTGTTTTACCCATTAATGAAATTATGAATATAAACCCTGGGTTTCAATTTAGTAAATCAGACCTAATTACAGATGGATTGTTATTTTCTATTCTCTTGTATATGTGACAGGCTCTGGGAAAACCAGGAATTTCGGGCAAAAATTGAAATTGAGATATAGGCTTCAGAACTAAGTCATCGGAAAAATTCTTTCTTTCACCTATTTTTGTTTTTTGCAGAATTAGTCTTAGTGACCCTTACTCTAAGTCTATGCCAAATTTCAAATGTCAAAACAACTTAAAAGACCTCAAGCATGCTGTGGAAAGACAAGCTACTTTTTATTCTCTTTCGTTCTCGAGGTACAATAAACGGGGAATGGGTGGAGTTTCAAACAAGCAGCTAAAAAAACGGCATAGCTTTGAGACTATTGCATGCAATCTACAGCTTACCTCTAGCTGAAAGTTTACTACTACATCGAGTAGAGTAGCAAAGGATTCCGACAAGACTGGCTCCGAGACGCTCTGAAAGCTAAAAAGAACTCTACGCAAAACTTCGTTAGTTGCCGTTAAAGCGGCTGCACAATTTAATTGCGTATGCGGAGTACGCCGTTAAGTATACGGAAACGTTAATTATACCGGAAGTGGATATTCAATTTATGTTTTCACGATTTCTAGTTCAATTGCTTTACTGAATACAGCCCAGTTCAACTGCCAGTTTCTGTGCGAGTCAAAGGTTTTACCCTCCAGTATTTTAGCACTAAGTTGAGATAAATTGTAGCTTTTTATTAATATAAAAAACTCATTTTTTTTTGGTTTGGTAGAAATGCCTGGTTTTCCCAGAGCCTGTCACATATTGTGAATATTTTGTTTGCGGCAGCTTACAGGCTTAACAGGAGGACCAAAATTAATCATAGGAGAATTTAAAAATGGAGGGAAAAATTTAATGATTATGCACATTCTAATATATATATTAATTTAGATTATTGAAGTTAAAAATATGCAAAATATTGTGAGGAAAGGGATTAAAAAGCATATGTCAGATTTACTCCCATGGTGTGTTGTTGTTGTTGTGGGCAGGTGTTCGAGCGGTGGATGGAGTGGGAGCCGGAGGAGCAGGCGTGGCTGTCTTACATCAAGATGGAGATGCGCTACAAGGAGGTGGAGAGAGCCAGACTCGTTTACGAGCGCTTCATTCAGGTTCACCCGGAGCCCAAGAACTGGGTGAGGTATGCCAAGTTTGAAGAGAACAACGGCTACCCTGCCAATGCCCGCAACGTGTTTGAGCGTTCTACCGAGTTTTTCGGCGAGGAGCACATGGACGAAAAGTTGTACATCGCATTTGCTAAGTTTGAGGAAGGTTGCCGAGAGTACGAGAGAGCTAGAACCATCTTTAAGTACGCCCTGGAGCACATTCCCAAAGAAGAAGGCAAGGAGCTGTTCAAAGTGTACACCCAGTTTGAAAAGAAATACGGCGACCGCGCTGGAATCGAAGACGTGGTAATCAGCAAGAGGAAGCTCCAGTACGAGGAGGCCATTGAGGAGAACCCCATGAATTACGAGTCATGGTTTGACTACATTCGCCTGATGGAAGATGAAGGTTCTCTAGAAATGACCAGAGAAGTGTATGAACGTGCCATTGCCAATGTTCCTCTGTCGAACGAGAAGAAATTTTGGAGGCGTTATATTTACCTGTGGATTTATTACGCCCTCTATGAGGAATTGGTGGCGAAGGATTACGAGCGTACGAGGCAGGTTTACAAGGCATGCTTGGACATCGTCCCACATAAGGAGTTCACCTTTTCAAAGCTCTGGATTATGTACGCGAAGTTTGAAGTTCGCCAGAAGAACCTGTCTGCTGCTCGCAAAGCCCTGGGCGCGGCTATCGGGAAGTGTCCGAAACCCAAGACCTTCAAAGGTTACATAGAACTCGAGCTTCAGCTGCGAGAGTTTGATCGCTGCCGAAAGCTTTACGAGAAGTTTCTGGAGCATTGTGTGTCAAACTGCCAAACATGGATCAAATATGCTGAGTTGGAGACTATACTGGGAGACATAGGCCGCGCCCGTGCTATCTACGAGCTGGCCGTAAATCAGCCCGTCATGGACATGCCTGAAGTTCTCTGGAAATCCTACGTAGACTTCGAGTCTGAATTGGAGGAATTTGAAAAAGTTCGTGACTTGTACGAGCGGCTCCTTGAGAGGACGCAGCACGTTAAGGTGTGGCTTAGCGTGGCCAAGTTTGAGGATTCTCTAGAAGGCGAAGATAAAGTGGTGAGGGCAAGAAAGGTGTACGAAAGAGCAGATAAATGTTTGCGGAACTGTGAGAACAATGAAGAGAGATCCATGTTTCTGGAAGCATGGAAGAACTTTGAAAGTGAGCAAGGAGACGAAGAGCATCTGGACATTGTGAAGAAGAAGCTGCCGCGCAGGGTGAAGAAGAAGCGAAAGGTTTATCGGGAAGACGGCAGCGACAGGGGCTGGGAGGAGTACTGGGACTATGTTTTTCCAGATGACGAGGCTTCTGCACCCAATCTGAAACTCCTTCAATTGGCTCGAATGTGGAAAGAGAAACAAGATGATGAAGATGACGATGACGAAGATGATGACGAAGAAGGTGATGATGAAGATGATGAAGAAGATGATGATGAGGGAAAAGGGGACTCTGAAAATGAAGGAAAGACTAATAGCACTCCTCCAGCTTCACATTCTGAATAGAGATATTATCAGTTTCTATATGCACTCAAATGCTCTCACCACCCATTGACCACAACTATTTTTACTAATTATCCATTTTAAAAAGCTTCCTGTTTTGGTTAAGTTATGGATTGCAACCGTACAAAATACGCTCCCAACAACACCGCGCGACAACAGGAGTAGCTCCGGTCACCGCCGTAACTAACAAGGTGTGAGGATTTATGTACGTTCTTAATGCATTGCAGCAGCTGTGGAGACTGAGTTACGGTCGGCTGCAAGAGTTAGCTAACTGCATTATTAGCTGGCTATATTCGTTAATATGTCTGTGTCAGAAATAGCTATGTATTTCCACCACCTCTCTCTGGGTTGCATTATTATTCCTGTGTTCTTTTGCCTACTAAATAATATTGCAAAATAATAGTAACAGTAAATTATGAGTGGCTTATTCGTAAGTAGAGACATCTGGAGAGTTAACATATTTATTCTGAGACTACCAAGATCGTTTTGAGTTTGCACACAAAGGGATGACTGGATCAGGAAGATTTTCATGGATCAATTGCAGCCACAGATTAGTCCTTATCCAAATAAAAGTAAGATAATCATGTCAACATTAATAGAATAGTTTGCTGGATGAAATGTAGGGTTCCTAAGTAGACTAAGTAATAAATGAGTCTCACATAGCCAGCCTTGCCATTGTCCAGTTACATCACCTACATTAAGCCTTGAGAACATTATTAGTGGATGCTGGTGGCACTGAAAACCACATTAACTTTTAAAACTTATTATGGTTTATTTTGTATAATACCTGCCTAAAGACTCGTCTTTCTGTTTACATTCTCATATCTGTCTAGCTTAGCCATTAATGTTAATGGTTATTTCTGGGATGTCCCACCCTCTTATACATACATGTATGTACTATAATAATACTCTCATACTTGTTATCCTTGAAAAAGATTTCAAATCTTCATGACAGCTTAGAAAAGCAGCAGTTCAATCCTGAAGAAAGGTATAGCTACTGTAACTTTATTTTATTTTTTGAAATATTTTTGTTTCCTGCCTCCAGCTCAACATCTCAACACAATAAGGAAGTGGCTGCAGGTATTACTGAAGAAATTCAGTTTGACCCAGATAACGAATATTCTTTGGACATGATAAAATGTAAAAAAAAAATTGGCAAAATATTACACTTTTATTATATTGTCTATTTTAGTGGTAGTAAAACGTAAATAAGAATATTTACGAAGAACAGCGAAAGAAGGTGATTCTGCTTCAGCTATATAAAAGTATCGAAATGTGATCAGCACAAACAAAGGATTAGTGTACATTTGTACAAAATGTAATAATGTATACATGTTTGTATATTGAAGGCTTTTCTTTGACACAAAAGTGTAGTCTTGCCTGAAGAAAAACTTCATTAATTCGAAAAACTCTCAAAAGAGTACATGACAGATGAATCAGATGGAGATTCCGATGTTATCATTCTACACGAACATGAATGGAGATCAGACAGTATGTAACTGTTTATATATATATAATATATTATATAAATAATATTTAGAAGTTAATAAGTGGATGAAGGAATTGGACCAGAGGTACAAACACAAGGGAATTATCGGAAGTAGTTGCACTCCATCTAAGCCAAGAAGGCTTGGAAATCCCTCTGTCTCCATCTCTTCAGTAGGAGCTCCAGAGTGGATATTATATATATATATATATTATATTTATTTATTCCACCCTAGATATCTTCACAATGATATTTTTAGGTTACTTGACCGTGAAATAACTCACGATATTTCACGCTGTTATTTCGCTGTTATTTCACTATTACACGCTGTACTGCGCAAGCCCATTACCCTTGTACTAACTATGGTAGTGAAGATATCTAGTGTGGAATAAACCACTTATTACACTTGTCAGAGTGTTGTGGCAAGATATTTCACTCTCAGGCTTTATTTTCACTCGCCTCTGGCTCGTGAAAATAAATTAGCCTGCTCGTGAAATATCTCGCCATATCACACTCTGACTCCTATACTCCCATATCACACTCTGACTCATGTAATAAGTATTATATATATATACATACATACATTGGATAATATAGCTGTTAGTCCTTTTACTTTTGTCCCAAAGAAGCATTAAGAACTACCCCCAAACCCCACATTATATTTCCTACTCCAAGGTCCTGATACTATCTTTATGCTTTCAAACTTCTACATCAGTTTTAGTACACTACCACTAATCAGTCTTTGTTAACTATATCTACCAGAGGTCCAGATACAGTCATGCTACAATAATTCCCAGGCTCTATAAAGAAACTTTAATTTACAGTCTAGGAAGCATGAGCTGGCACTACAGAAGCACCCCTGCAAGCAGGCAGGCAGACACTCGTGCATTCAGGAAAGGAAGCCAGTATGCTAAAAAAAAGTGCTCAGTTCCATACAGCAGTTGCTAGCAAGGAGGTAAAGAGGGACAGCACAGGCTAAAGATGGTGTGGCCAAAGATAGTATGGCATTAAGTTGAAGAACTATTAGCATTAATTATTAACTGCAGCAGTACACATCTGAGATACATCAGCATCCATCTAGCTGTGATTGTAAGATTACTTTAAATGGTGAAGTGAAACTGGGGTTGGCCTTGTTTTTTCTTAGCAGTATTTAAAGTGCATGCACACAATCAGTCTAGAAACATCCTTTAGAGTGGAAGGTTCTGGAAAGTATGCAAAATGAGAATATAATTTGGCATTAGTATGAAGACAAATGTGACGGAGAGTGAGCATAGCCATCTTGAGAAGCTACGGGAGTTTTAGGTGTGCCACATAATGACTAAGTCAGCCTTCTCAGATTGAGAGAGCCATAGGGGTGCTTACTCAAACGTTTATGGGCTCGGATAAAACTCACAGGAGAGAACAATATAGAAAACAGGACAGTATTAACTCCTGTGGTTACTCACTCATTACGGAAGTGATGTCCAAAATGTCCTTCTTTTCCCTGCGACAACATGGAGGAATGTGCCAAATTAATAATAAACTAATTTTAAAAAATTAATGAGAGCAGTTAATAACCAAAATAGCTTCTTGAAGATTCACATGACTACAATATCATATAGCCATCTATTGATTAAGAATTTTTTTTCCAACTCAGCCAGTCAATAATTTAATGAGCATAAAATAGTAGAAATGCTTTCTATAAATTTCACTCTGTCATTATATTTTCGGCAATAGAAGTTGGACATGAGGCCACCATAAAGACTGAAGGTGACACCAAATAGATAGCTGGCAACATTAGCTATCCGTGCTAGCTTTCTAAACTTTACTTTTGTAAAAGAAAAATTGGTTTGAAGAAAGATTTAAGCATTGCAAGCACACTTGTGAGCATAAAGCTAACAAATGACAAGGCAAAACATGCGATGAAAGCAAATACAAAACAAAACGAAAACATTTAGTTGATGCAGCCCATGATCGCCATGGCATTCTCCCGCATTATAAATAATTTATTACTACCACTATAGCATGTACAATGTATCTATGGCACAATTATTTATTTAGTTACGCAGCTACATTATTCCAGCTGAATATTGATTTGTTCATACAACACACGTTGTATCACTTCATTAACAGGGGCAGCCTTTCCTATATGTGTAGGAGTCGGGTGCAAGAAAAGGACACACTGGAGATATGCTGCACATTAATTATACACAAACAAGATAGTAATGGCTAAATGTTGTCTAATCACCCTGGATCAATTAAACTATTCATTCTGTAGTGAAATCTAGTAACATTCTGAATCTGAAGTGTCCATAGTATCTCCTACAAGGTGTTAGTTGTTGTTTAAAATTTCATTCGGGTACTTTTAGATGCCAAACTTGTTATTTATTTTATGGCCTGTAACCATTAATGATATAGTAGGTAAATTAACCACAATTAGCTGTTTTTCTGTGTCATTTAGCAAGCAAATTCTAAAACTTGATGGGTCCACATTCTTTTAATTTGTTACCTTATCTCCAGCAATAAAACTTGAATTGTTGCAACATAAGGATTGAACACTGTTATAATGGGGTGCTTAAACAACACCTTGCGAGGTGTTTGCCAGGAGGCGCTGTCTGGACACCCCACTTTGAGCCCTTATAACTTCTACACCAATGCATACTTTACCAAGTGAGCTTATAATAATAGCTTATATCCATTCGTTTCTTCCTTTCAAATATCATTTAGTTGTGACTAACGGAGACAATATAGGCTTTAAACTGGGGTGTCCAGGCAGCGCCTCCTATTTAACACCAAAACTAAGTTATCCAAACACCCCATTTTTAACAGTGAAGGTTACACCAAATAGTAATATGTCTATTTTGACGCAGGTTTGTTTTTTCTTTTGTTTTGATTTTTTTTAAATGTGTCATTAATTAATTTTCCCTTAGTTTGGTTTGAAAAAAGGAGCTGATTTTAAAGAATGCATAATGCTCACCATACAAGAGACATAATGTAACTTTTTTCAGGAGAGTTAAAATGCTACGGGTTAGCACTGCATATGCTAAAAAGGCAATAATTTGTACTACTGCCACTAAAAGTGGATTTTGATGGAGTCTGAATGGAATTCACGAGGGGAAAACACCAGGGAAAATGTTTGAACCTCGTAAATCTGCTGACCTCCTGTCCCTACCACAATGACATTGTAATCCTCTTGGATCAAATTACCCTCCTATTCTTCCTCTAGCAATGTCTGATCCTGTGCCTCCTGCCCCTTCTGCCAATGAATTGTATTCTCAACTTATAGGGAAGAGTTTTCAAGGAAGTTATGGAGGCACTCACAAAATCAGGGATATTCTATGGCATACATTTTCCATCCAATCTATGGACCCAGCCATGGGAGATACCCTTGCTACTATAATGAGATTATATGACAATCAAATTTGGAAAGGGTTTATTCCTCCACCGCTCACATACAAGATATATGTCCAGGACGCTAGTGCTAATAATAGTTTTATAATAGGTGCTCTTTATTCACTGCAGATTGTGAACTGTATATGCTTCTCCCCTCCCAACTGGATATTAACTAGTAAATATACAGATAAGATGGGATACCGCATTGAAGTAGTGCAACAACTATAGTGTTACCTGCTGATTAATTCAACAATTCCTTCTGGTGTTTTTGTACAGTCAGACTTAGCAATAGCTATACTTGACCTAGTTCATGTTGTTCTTGTTTTTATTTTTTTCCATATAATATTGCTTTTTAACATTTTAGTAAAAAATACGACAGTGTAGTATTTGATAGCTTCAGCAAGCAAGTCTAGACATCAAAAGAGTGGCACCATAGAAAATGTTAATTCTATTTTTTAATATTGTAATCTGTAGCATTTAAAAAATATATGCCTCGAATTCTCAATACTTTGAAGAACCAAGATCACCAACCTTATTTGCCAGTTTTGTCAGGACATCACTCCAGGCATAGTTATATTGAACTACAATAGCTCAAATCCTTCACAACATCAGGAATACACTAAAAAATCAGCAAAATAGCTGGGACAAAGGAAGCTTACTGGCTCATACTAGATCTTCAAAAGTGTGCAATTGCTCACTACTCAGCTCATCAAAGCTGAGAACTGCTGTGAACTAGATAGAGTGGGGGCCACTTTAGGATGTAAGTCCCAAGCTATTAGCAGCTATTATGAAAAGCTAACACCTAACCTACAGCTAGCTAAAGCCACTCTAGATTATAGTAGAGAATAGCAACACTGTCTAACTGTATGTTGCCCCAAGTTAAGACAATCAGTACAATCAAACTAACTAATAATCAAATAGTGATGAGTATAACAGTAAAAAAAGTCAGAGTTGCGAGTTGCAAAAAGTGAGTAGTCTGAGAGTGTGAGAGAGAGAGTTCAGACTATATTCCAGAGCAGAGCAGACAGAGTGAATAGAGTGATAATTGTTGTGAAAAGGGGAGTTAATTGTAGTGTACACAGAGTTCTTGAGTGAATGAAGTGCAATTAGGGGTTCAAGTTTAATTAGGTTAAGTGGAATGCAACAGTCTCCACTAGAACAACATCCTTCATAGCCATTTGCTCAGCAAGATAGCTCTCTAACAAAGTACAATGACATCTGCATAATAAATGATGCCTCAATAAATCTAGTAATGAAAATTTCAGTAGTGAGCCAATTTGTCCCAATTTTTGGGTGTATTAGTTTTGACGGTAACGACTATTTGAAAATATTTTTGCATATTTATTTGTATTTGATAAATTTCATCACGTATAGACAACAAACATTTGTATATGCAATATTCAAGATTACAAGTTGTCTTAATATGAATATTATGGTATTAGAATGTTTAGCCACGCAATCTAGTAAGCCCCAAATCACACACTGTTACTTTCTTACCATGACACAGGATTGACCAGCTGCTGTAGCATTGCATTCCAAGAACATGTTCTCCTGGTTAAACCAGGAAGAGGCACCTGAGTGAAGACAGCAAATAGAGTGACATACAGTTGCTTGGAAGGCATATTTGATTGTTTACTTTTTCACTAGGTGACTGTCTGGCAGACATCATTTTATAGCCCAGAAACTGAAGTCATAAATTAGGAAAAAAACAAACAGTGAAGTTGTTGTGGGCACGTTTTGTCAACAATTACCGATAGGTAATATTGAGTAACAGTGTAATTATTGAAAAATTGATTTCTTACTTGCAAATAGAAAACTTTAGACTGGGACAAGCAGGATATAAAGGCATGACATTAACTCTTCAATGTTATGTTCCTTATATTAACAAAATCAATATTTCCCATTTTTATATTCACAAAGAGATAATTTATATAAAATAGTATTCCTCATCTTTTTTTATTTTTATGTATTGTTGAATTCTGCAAAATTTGTTTGATATTTGCAAAGTATGACATTGAATAAACTCTACATTGGTATAAAGCTACAATAATCATCATAGATTCATTATAGTAGTGACGGTTGCTTCCATGGTATAATCTACACAGCTTTACATGGTTTGTAACCAATGTCTAACATCCCCAAAGTTTCAACGATAATTATACTGTAAAATAACTGACAACTGAATGTTATAGTCTTCAAAGTATGATTCTGGTTTGGAAGAAAAAGTGTTGTCTAGTATAGAAAATACATACACTTTCTGGTGCAGGTGAAGATGGCTGGATTGATGATATTGAGTTAACAAGTTTTTAGCCCCTTTAGGAGGACCAATCTCATGTGAACTAAAAATTAATTAGCTCAGACAAATCCTTTGAGTCAGCCACATATCTATATTTCTGTAATTTTGAATTCAGATTATTCACGACTTGTGTACATACAGGAATGCATGTTTCCGAATCATCTGCCTCAGATTTGATCTTATGTGCCTTCGAATGTGAGAAATATCAAGCTGCTTAAAAAGCTAGTCTTTAACATCCTCCACAAGTTGCTTATTCATGATAGAATCACTTTAATTTAGACTAACCTGTGTTAAATTTTGTCTATTATTTTGGTTACCTATTTCTCAATTGATTTGGTTAACTACATATTCTAAAAAATATTCCAGAATAATGTATCAAGGTCTAGGAGTTATAGCCAATGAAAAAAGATTATCTTTGCTTGTTGATTACCAAACTGAATTTGCACCAAAAAAAAAAAACAGTGAAAGTTTTGTTATAAAATAGAAACTGATATGAAATTTTAAAAATATTATGCGACTTTGATGGTTATAGAATGTCATAACTTTAGCATCACTATACTTGATGCCCTGAACTGAAATTTATTAGCTAGATGCACAGTTTGTATTTAATTATAATTCAATGGAGAAAGGCAGAGCTAATTAGCACTTCTGCTCCCTACAGATGGAGTGTATGGAAACAAACACACTGTTTGTCACGTTCCTCTATTAATACTAGGTGGCATTGCTGCTGTAGTTTTTTTTTCAAGTTAGGAGATAAATTATTGCAGTCTGTGGCTCAATTGAGCCTTCTCCTAAGTGAAGTTTCTGTATATTTTATGACTGCACATTTTAAGCTGTGGGAATGAAATTTGTACTAGTATCATTTTGATTAGGGCCTGCCAGATTATATTTAAAATTTATATAATCTTTTTAAAATTAGTTATAAATACATATTATTCCAAAATACTCAAATTACTGAAGGTATAAATAAGTGGAATATAGTGTATGATTGCAGTAAAAAATTAATGATTCACCCTCAGCATGCATGCGTAAGAGTCATAGTAGTCGTCCTGTCTGTCTATCCATCTGTCTGTCTGTCTGTTCTGTCACACACTGATTTTGGAGATTAGGTACTGAAAATTGAATTGTTGACTCAAGTATTTCAGTTTTCACAATATGGAAGATTAAATATATTCTTCCAGCGAAAACCTCTGAAAGTCTCACTTAAACATTGATAAAGTAGAAAGAGTACATACTGCTGCAGCTGAAGATGGCTGAATTAATTAACAGAATCACTTAGCACACTTTGAACCGATTGGAGAGTTTTGTGTGTTTGTGTGTATTAAGTGTTAATTGGTGTGTGCGTACTTATTTGGTTTTTGTAAGTCATGGTGTCAGTTTTGTTGGCCAATCAGATTTGTGAGTGTGGGTGAGACATAGGGTTCTATATACTGTGGTCTGTCTCACCCACCTCAGATTTTGTACAGTGAGGCTTTGAATAAAGACATTGATTCCAGTAGAGTCTGGTGAATCTCAGTTGGGGCTTGATTTGGGTCGCCTGCGTAACTGGGGGAATACCAGCTTACTGAGAAACGTCCTTCAACAGCCTGTGCATTAACTCTGGTGGCAGCGGGGATGCTACCTGGAGCTCTGAGGACGGAGATCACGGAACTGAGAATCACGACGACCCCACAAACTGCTACCTTTAACTCCTCACTAATGATTTTCTACAAAATTGGCTTTGTGCTGGCTTCACACTTGCATTTAGAAGAGTTTGTGAGTTGACTAGCATGGGATGCCACACCTCCAGCAAATTAGTGATCAGCAACTTGTGCCCTTATATAGCTTACTCTTGACAAGTCAACTTTACCCTCCTTATAATCAAGGTGGGCAGGCTTAATTTCTATCTTTTTTATGTCACAGGGTTTCTAGGGCTACTAATTTGTTCTTACTATTCCTAGGGCCATGACTATGAAGCCTGGAGTGCACTGATAACTGTCTATATTACAGTCAGTGAAACTGTTACTCTGTTCCAATCAAGTGATTTTTTTGCTCCAGAATGCAGCTGCACCATACTCTACACACCTTGATTGGTATTGGTCTCCAGCTGAAGAAAGTTTCAATCTTGTCACAAACAGTAAATGCAGCTAGCAGTCAAGTTAGCCTAGTGTAATGGAAAGAAAAGTTCTTGATGTAATTTGCTCAAAGTTTGTGTTATCTTCATCAGCAATCTCATATGTTATAACAACTACTAAAAGCACATTATGTTGTAGCTATGATGCTGAAATCTAACTTTTGGTACTAAAAAGATATGTCAAAAAGCTTGATACATTTGGAATGACATAATCCTCACAAATTTCTGAATGAGGAATCATATGACTTACAAGGAGAAAATGAAGATATAAGTAAAGGTCAAGTAAGACTTTCACAGATTTCTGCATGAATGAGATGCATCCAGAGGTAGAAAGTTCTACATTGTATCATGTGTATATATCCAATCAACTTTCTGGTCGATAGACTATTCTTAATCAAAGTAAATAGATTTTGTTACACTAAACTTTAAATATGAAGGATTATTTAACAGTTAGGGTATATATGTCTGCAATGAGGCACTTCCATCTTTGTATTGGGTAATTATTCTTAGTAGCATTTGGGAGAAAGCTCAAAGAGCACCCATTGACTATAACTCATACATCATGATGTGCTTGCTATTATCATACTTTGCTTTCCTTGTTGTGTCAATAGACTTAGACAAAAATTGCCATTATTTCCCTATCCTGATATTAATTTTTTTGCTCCATAAATTTACCTATTTTGCATTTTCATTAATGGGGAGAGTGGTATTGTTCAAATATGGCACCTGCTGAGCAAATCAGCAGCAGAATATAGAGATATCTTAGCCTATCAAGTATGTATCAGAAACGCTGGTGAACATTTCAGAATTGAGTTGTCTACTGCTTCAAACCTCCATTTTGCTAAAGTAAATTGCCCTTTTGGTTGTTGTTGTTGTTGTTTTGCTCACAGAATTGCTGATTCATTTTTTTTTTGACTACCCATTTTGCTCAAATTTACTGAGCAAATTTTGTCAAGGCCTAGTCAATGACTCGTTTGATCTGGCAAAAAAATTAAGTAAACAAAGTACAAGTAGATTGATATGAAACCCTCACCATACTACAGGCTACCTTGTTCTCAGTTCAGCTCTTAAGAAAGGATTGGCAGAACAGCATTGTTGGTACTAAAAGGGGGATTTCTTTGCCATAAATTGCATTGGTAGCAGCATGGCAGGCAATAGAGGCAGCAGAAATAGATGTGTCAAGTCCCTAAATCTGGCTGAGTCCTTGGGTATCTGATTAGTACATTGCATACCAACCTATTATTGTTATACATCACCCGTAGGAAGTATTCCAGTGCACTGAATGTCCACAGCTGATGAGAAAGACTCTTTTGACAAATGACATGGATAACTTGCTGACTCAGTTTTGTTATTATAATATTCTACTTCATCACAATTTTTCATATCACTTTTGAATTTTGTTAATGTGAACTATATATATGACTTTTACTGTATCTGTAGTAATCATGTGGTAGTGAGAGCTGTAGCAACTCTTTTATCATCTTAATCACACAATTAGCATGTAATTACCATCAACTTGTCTTGTAGCATTAGAAATAATGTATGAATAATTATAAAAAGAAAATAATCAATTAATGTATAAAAGTTACAGTTCTAATTCTGTTTCTGATTGAGGACTGATTATAAAATATAAAACAATACTAAATATAACAATACAATTAGTTAGGTTTATTGTTACTCAATTTTATCAGTTTCACTCCCTCTTATCTTTATCTTTCAATTATTTTCAGTCTTTCTCATATTTCGTGCCATACTCACGTATCTTCTCCAGAATGCAGCTGCCATTCTCTTTTTCATAATACTCTGTAAAACAAAGTAGTATTGATTTAGTGTATGAAATAAAATATGTAAGATTTAGTCTTTAAATATTTTAGGAACAGGGGTTCCTGTGGACCTATGCAGGTGCTGGGATTTCAAAAGTCAGCGTTTTTTTTAAATTTAATTTTAAACCATAAACTCTCGGCCTTTGGGGGTCTTCTAGGTGAACTAAAAGAGCAGGTGAGGCCGACTGTGACTTTTATACTACATGACATAGAACAAAGGAGGTATAAGAACAAAGGAGACAAAGAAGTGGTAATTTAACTAAATTTAGCCCCTCGTCTGTGAACTACACTGTATGTGCACCACATTAACAATTTCAGTTTGTAAAATTTCTCCCTTCCATACTCTCTTCTCGTACCTCCCTTCTCTGTACTCTCCTTCCCAGAAACATCTTAAGTTTTATAACATCACATCCTGGTTGAACACTATGCCATTCATGTCCCAGCAAGCAGCCTCATCATCACCTAAAAACTGTTAAATTACCACTTCTTTGTCTCCTTTGTTCTTATACCTCCTTTGTTCTATGTCATGTAGAAACTGTTAATAGACTTGTGTCTCCTTCGTTATGTGCCATGTAGTATAAAAGTCACAGTCACCTCACCTGCTCTTTTAGTTCAACACTAGAAGGCCCCCAAAGGCCGAGAATTTATGGTTTAAAATTAAATTTTTAAAAACGCTGACTTTTGAAATCCCAGCACTTGCGTAGGTCCACAGGAACCCCTGTTCCTAAAATATTTAAAGATATATTTGTAACTTACAACACAAGGATAGATCAGCTTTAAAAGAACATACCATTTCTATATCCGCTAAGGCATTTGCTGCATTCTCTATTTGGAGCTCTGTACATACATACATTTATATATATTATTAAATTATATTTAAAACTACATGCACATCACAAATTTGGGGATCATAATACGATGTATAGTCAATAGAGTGTGCTTAAAAATGGCCGACCAGTTGACAACAGGCATTCAGATTCTGAATAAAAAAGGCCGGGTTTTTTAAATTTACATCTGAACTATATTGGTGACAACCTATTAAACGTCCCCTCTTACAACTCCAAATGATATGGAATAGGGAATGCTTAATAAAAAGTACTAATATAAACGGTGGAAGAAAATTGACACTTTACAAAAAAGAGCACTAACAAAAAACAACAACAGCAACACAAGTCTACAGTAGTTTTTTAAGATCACGACATAAGTTAATGAAAATTACAATTGTTGTGGCTGTTATCATATGATGTAAGAGTTCCCTGCAAACATGGGATAAATACAAAATATTAATTTGACTTCAGCAAGAAGTCAAAACATTGGGTCTAGTTCTTAATTGGCGATAAAAGCAGGGGAAAACTGTAATTAAATTAATTTTGACACAA
>WLWI01002497.1_pt1:0-2500 | contig 15867 bp, 21 predicted proteins | sample 6701501 | NCBI WGS metagenome assembly WLWI01 (sample SAMN12718690, study PRJNA515312) | sponge metagenome | isolation source: marine sponge | host: Mycale hentscheli | place: New Zealand: South Island, Marlborough, Capsize Point | collected 2014-11-01
CACATCAACACCACTAATATCAATTGATTCTCATCAGCATAATCCTCACTCCTTTCCTGTCTCTACTACACTCACTGTGAACAGAGCAAAGCACTGGTTGATCTTCTCTGGATCCTTAGGCAGACATTGCTGCGACAGGGATATGATATATCTCTCACTATAACAGACACACACACAAACACACACACACAGTGAGCATTGACAAGGACACAAGAAGTGATTGCCAATAAAGGCAACGATCCAACTCAGAAACTAAGATGTGATGGTACGGACGAGGAAATAAGCGCACCATCAGCAACTTCTGTCCCTCACCTCAGAACCTTGGACTGTCTTCCGTCGTAGATGAAGAAGAGCAATTCACATGGTTCATTGACCGGCAAGGCCAGGGCAGAGAACTTGACAAAGAGATGGTGCTCGTCCCTCTTGGGTACAACACTTGTTGTGGGGCCGAGGTGGAGGTAGCTCTTGCGATTCTATATTTAAAAACAGAAGGAGAAGAGAGATAAGCTATGGGTTGAGATAGACGACTGAAAGAATGAACATTTTAATTAAAATTCCACTTTTGTACACGAGGAGGAAGGAAGAGAACAGGAGAGACAGAAGGATTAATACAATATATAGAAATATCAATGGATAGTGGGCATACAATTTCCTGCATATGCCCTGTTGTTTACAATTCGATAACAACAAATAACAAAAAGAGAACAACAACAAGACAATGATACCTGGAACCATTATAGCTAATGAACGTCATCAAAGAAATGAATGTAATTAATGTAATTGACTTACTGCAGGTTCAGCACTATTCTGTATATGAACCAGGTTCTTCATCTGCACAACAAAAGCAAGCAAACAATTCAATAATAATAAATATTATAATAAAAACACTAAGACCTCAAATTATTATTTAATATTTTAAATTCTACACACAAACCATTATAATCATCATCATCATCATCATGCCAAGACTGGGGGTGGGAGGGACATACCACTTTGTGTAGATGCATGACTCCAGCCCTCTTGGGACTAATGGGAGCTCCATTCTCATCTCTGGCCACCACATCTAGACTCAGCATGCGATTGCCGTAGTCTATCTTAGAGCCGACCAGCTGCTTCAGTTCCTTCAACTCATCCTGGAACATTAACAGGAGAGAAGTGAGAAAAGAAAAATAAAAAGGTCAAATCCCTGGGGAGTCCATACTGTAATGCTTGATCTGATATCACTCTCATGTAGTCACCACTCTATAGTAGCTTCTTCACTTGCTTCTAGTCTAGTCGATAATGCTGTCATAGATATGGGCATAAAATGTCGATTGTGATAGATTTAATAAGTTCTCAAGAACAACTATTTCACTTATAGCTTTCTTTTCTCTCCAACTCTCTAGTCTGTTGTGTGCAAGCTCACATCGTACATAACTAAGCGACTATCCCGTCAGTGTTACATGTGAGTAATCAATTCCTAATAAATGCCCGCCGCTCTCAGGTGCCTCTTCCTGCAGTGAACGGTAGCTGGGGTGTCTGAGTATGTTACAGTAAGCATGCAGTGACCTCTCTCTCTCTCTCTATCTGTGTGTAGCTATGCAGTGCCAACCCTATACCACCACACTATACTGTCCACTACTCTACAAATAAGGTGTTTTATTCAGTGTGGATATGTGTGCGCACGCACGTGTGTGTATGTGTGCGATCAATATGCCCACATACATTTTTCGCACTAAGTTGGTAGTTGAAGCTACTGGACACAAACAAGTCCACTAAGTGCTTTGTTTAGAGATTACATACATAAATAGCTCACTAATGACTCCATCATAAGTTCCCCCACGCCCACACTAATTACCACTGGAACACATGCAGCACACGCTCATATCACTGCACTGAGGACAAGGAATGTTAAATTTCACAAAGCCACGCTTCACGTCCACTTAACCCACACATTCCCAGCCTTGTGACCACACCCACCGCGTACCCTGGGCAGTGTTTTTGACATAATCTGCCTCCGTCTGTCCAGGAGATCTCTCATGAGCTGAGCCAACTCTTGAAACTGACTTCTCTTGGCCTCCTGCACAACCACATACATACACAGGATTGCACTATATACTGTACCTATACTGTATACATGTTGGGGTGTGAGTTATGCAGCATGGCTGGTAAGGAGTGATACAGTATATGAAAGGATGAGCCCCACAATAATAATAAATAATAATAATAAACAATAATAAAAATAATGTGTATCAATATGTGTGTGTGTGTGTGTCAGTAAATGACGACCACGGTGTGTATTCACGAATAATTCTGAGCTGAGACGAGTTGGTAAAGCATCATCATTACCTGAATGGTTAAAAAATGTCGTCAAATTCTGTACAAGGCAATTAGAAACAATGACTAATTGGTAACTACAAGTGGTTGAAATCAGTGAAGAACAGACAGAGAAGGCAACAGCTTCACAAGCTTAAGTCCACTGTCATGAATAGAAGGACAGAGAGCCGGAGAGAAAGACAAA
>WLWI01002497.1_pt1:5000-15867 | contig 15867 bp, 21 predicted proteins | sample 6701501 | NCBI WGS metagenome assembly WLWI01 (sample SAMN12718690, study PRJNA515312) | sponge metagenome | isolation source: marine sponge | host: Mycale hentscheli | place: New Zealand: South Island, Marlborough, Capsize Point | collected 2014-11-01
AGTGTACCTTAGCCGTAGAAATCTTCTATACCTCCACCACAATATTACAAGATATACATGGAAACATGATGATGTAGCAGTTAGTAAATCCTTCTTGTCAAACAGTGTCGCCAAATCTCCACCCACTCAACACAGCTGACTTACTGCATACAGCTTCCTCCACATGTAATTCCATTCCCTCAGAACATCGGCAATCTCCTGTACCAAGGGATCTTCCCTGGGCTCTATCAGCTCGTCCGGACTAAAAAACCACACCCACCAAAAATATATGATAATTAATTCCACAGCACACACCCACACATTGCAGCAATAGATTTTACCACAACAATATCGGCAGCAGTAAGTACACATCGCAAATTTAACATACACGTAACAGTTGCACCTACGTATTCCACAAATTACAGAGATAAGGAGATACGACCCTATACACATAGCATCCACGAACAGAAGGCCATAAAAATACATAGCAAAGTGTTTCATTGTACGCCTCTAATCACACAATCTCACTGACTCTCTCTCTCTCACATGTGTACATATAGAAAATACTATAATTTAGGTGTATAGTTCTGCAGTGTTTTTACTGTGATGGTGAATATTACTTAGCCAACTCTTTAAGTCACAAAAGCAGCTGTGAGTGGTTGTCATGACATTGAAACCCCTTTACCAGAAAGTTGTCATTACGTATTACTCAGTCTAAATTTGACCAGATGATAAAGTAATGCTTTAACTGCCATCATAAACTTTAGTTAAAATTTCTACACAGAATGTCACTGCACTGCTATGAGTTTATAAATGAAAACAGCAGCACTCTCTATTTGGAACAATAAATCAAGTTTATACATTAATGATTTGCTTAAAAATAAATTTAGAGGTTTTCAGAGAGATGCTACTTACTCGAGATTTCACTCCCCCAATATACCAACCACTGAACAAGAGGGAAGTTATTATTTTAACCAAGCAACTAACTGAACTACAGGTAAAATGAATGCTCTAGTGAACCTGTTGGTCCTGAAGAGAAAACTGAAACAACCAGCCATGTACCCACAGCCACATACCCACAACCTTGGGTGAAAACACTTGAGAAAACAGTAATAGGATTACAACAACATAAATGGCCACATAAGGAAATTCAGAGCACAAAAGGTTGGCATCAAATTTTCAACACACACACACACACACATACACATACACACCCCGCAATGTTGTTCAATGAATGATCCAGATGCGGAAGACCACAGTGTGATGATTTGGGATGAAGGAGTAATATCATAACATGACTCTTCAAAGACTCTGAGTGGTTCTAGACCCATACTCTTTCTCTCTACTCACCCCTTCATACACACACACAAACTTCACAGAGACTAACTAGAGTGCAACGTGATCACCTGCAGTGACATGACTGGAATCTATGGTTGCACTAATGCTACACATGTAACAGGCTAGAAAAAAGGGTGTGAGAGACACTACCAGGATAGAAACTGTCTGGGTTGAACCAATTTAAACAAATGCTTCAGCTACCACCATTAAACACCTCCCACTGGAGTGCGTAGTTAAAGATAACACATGGGTTTCAACAAACTAGTGCAATATAATAGTTATAGGCTGCACTAATACACGAGTCATTCCATGGATTATCTTGCTTTTCTTGTACAAAACAAAAACAAAACAAAACAAAACAAAAACAACAACCATAATTTCACATCAGTTGTTCTGCATATTACGATAGAAATGGATGGGCACCTTGAGAACGAGTCAAAACTATAAATGTGGCTATTTAGTAATTAATACCACACCCATCTTATAATGAATTCAAGTTCTAACTGGACTAGCTCACTTGCTGCCTGCACAGGACTACATTAATACCTAGTTTTATTAGATTTGAACCAACTGTCACACTGGCCACCCACAATTACAACAACATGTATGCAAACCCCGCCCAATGGAGTGGTCTATTTTCACAATCTGCTCCTGGAATTATTAGTGTGTCTCAACTGAAGTGAATAAACATACACAGGCAGCCATTAAGTGGCAGGCTCGCTGAGTCCTCTGCACATGACAGCAGACTTGCAACTGTACACACACACTGTTGGATGGGGGTAGGTGTGGGAGGGGTTTGGAAGCAATACCATTAGTGCTAGTTGTGTGGTAAATATCACGTTGGTAAGTGAACATTAAAAAAAAAAACAGCACGAGTTGTTGAAGATGTGTTAATAGAGTGAGGCTGATATTGCACACACGCACACATACACATACAAACACACAAATACACACATACTAACACACACATACACACATATTAACACACACATACACACACTAACACACATACTAACACACACATACACACATATTAACACACACATACACACACTAACACACATACTAACACACACACACACAAATCCTCCACACTGTTGAACTCGCACACAATACACACATACACCTACATACACATGCACACCGCGAACACTCACAATGACAACTTTAACTCATTGGCATGCCTATATATGGACTGCAGAGAACATCATACATAAGCAACCCCACTCTTCTCTGCCACTGACACAAGTCTCTGACTGGGAAAGAAATAGCTCAGTCTTATGGACCCAATATAACTATATGAATCTGACACCTGCTGCCAATTAAAATTATACATATTTGCCAGCTCAATCTGAGTTCTGAACACAGAATGATATAACAAGGTTAAGTCAGATCAACAAGAGTAAATTAACAGACTGTTGAAATGCCTGGACACTGGAGCATATAGGTACTCCCAAACAAAAACAAAAAAAAAACATCCAGTCTTGTTGAAGTCTCTCCACACCTCGTTTTACTCCACCATCAACTCTTAGCTACTATTTCTCCTAATACTCCCCCCCCCCTCCCCCTGCCCATCCCCCTCACTCCCTTTGCCCCAGTTACCCAAACAACCAGTACCACTAACTCACCCTGGATTGATAACACTGCAGTCTCTGATGGAGACGTGAGATGCAGGGAAGATGCCTTTGCTGTGTTTATCCCTGATAGAGAATCCTCTGTACCAACCCGCATTCTCCTCCAGGATCTGGACTAGGTCACCAAACCTCAAGGGCAAGTATGGGTAGGCTGATTTGGGCTCGTAGCTGTACACAACTGAAATAGAGGAGCAGGATGACAATGTGAAAACATGGCTGACAAACTGAGCAAGGAAGGGGCACGGCTATTGGAGGAGGATTGCCTTTTATATGCCTAACAATATCACTGTGTAGCACAGGATGTATGTGAAGTGTCTAGTGATCCTACAATGAGTATTACCCTCGCCTCTGCCGCTAATAACCAACTCCATTCATTTAGTACTATGGCATGCGTCATAACAAATATATACTGTGGAACAACATGTGAATTACTCGAGAACGTTTGAATGTGATGAAATAATTGTTGCTGGATTTTACTTGACCAAGCAACTTTAATAAGAAGAATGTCGTACACAATGCATTGCCACACGACACAAATTATTGACAAAGTTTACACATGGGAAGGGAATGTTTTTTTAATCCTTTACAAAACTAAGTCGCTAGACATGATTGGGACAGCCAGGTTAATAAACAAGTTGACATACCTAAGGATAAAAAGTGTTTGGGAGGGAGGGAGGGAGGGGTGGGTAGGAGGGAGGGGAGGGAGGGATGGGTAGGAGGGAGGGGTGGGGAGGGGGGAGAAGAAGATATGGGTCTATGAAGACAATGCAGTGTTTTTTCTATTATATGTGCCACATCAGTGAACTTGTCAATACTGATAATATAGTTAATAGTGTAAATTAAAGATAAGAGGTAATGCTGTTTGAAAAATTTGATGAGACCATACTAATCAGTAGCTACATCTTCAATAGTTTCCTAAGCAAGAATAACCTAAGCTCTACTTCTGATACAACATTCGACTAAGCCATAATCCATTGGGATAATATTAAAAAAGTGGATATTCAAGCTTCTTCAAACTTACCGACTCCATACTTGGCATTTTTGGTGGGTCTCCACCGCGCATTGGATTCCATACCTCACTTAGAGCGTCCCGAAGATTTCTGCTCGTCCCTCCCAGCACTATCTCTCCAGACCACATAACAACGCCATATTTTGCTCCTCTGGTTGAAGGTAGACGACCCCACTACCACACCAATTACAGCTAATTGGAAAACAGGGGAGGGACTTCCTCAAGCTGACGTCACAAAACCCGCTAAAGTTTTCTGTTTAAAAAAAGTTGTTTCTTGGGTAAAGGGGAAGCCAGATTGAGTAAACAACAACTACCAAGTACTAGGAAGGAAAAATAAATATTGCCTTTTGTCCTTTTAACCGGTGGCTCCGTCACCAATACTTTTGCTGATTGATCTATACTCGAGCGGAAACGTGAGTTTTCTCTGAAAGCTTATAGCTGCTCGGTGTTAAGCATTTAAGAACTTAACGTGGTCGCTTTAAGCGTGTCAGTTAGAAGGGGGAAATTCTGTTATAGTCAATTTCTTGCCATGTAATTCTGTAACGAAGAGTAACATGGTTTATCTCCGATAAATAACATGGTGGGTTTTAATTAGAGGAAACATTTTTAGTTGATTGTAAGATTGGAGGTGTCACTTTCTGTGTATTTACGAGTTGTTCACACAATAAAAAGATCGGTTATTAATATCCCTCTCCTCACTAAGTCATCAACAATGTTTCACTGGTAACCTTGATGCTGTTGCAATCACCACCTTAGCTTTCAGTGGTGCGCTGTCCACCTGGTGTGGTTAGTGCTGTGGTACACTTCCTGTGGTATAGTTTAATGCATTAAGGTCAATGATTAGTCTCACTAGCGCCTACACCATGAAAGAATGACAAGAAGGGTAGGAGGTTTTATTCTCGTTTGTATTGCTACAGGTGTGTGGAGGAATGGAAGGGTGGGAGGCCATCCGTGGGTTGGATGAAGACGAGAACTGGGCAGAGAGAAACCGCGTACTGTCCAAGAAGGATCACTCTCAAATAATGGAGTCTGCCAGGGTATAAACGTGGAGGAGATGGGCGGGAAAAGTGGGTGGGGCTGTGTGAGGGTTGGGAGAATGGCTCGTAGTTTTAGAGAACATTTACTGTGATGCTATGATATGGATTGAAATTGAATGACCACCATTATTTTAGTACATATAACCATGATGTGGGTTTATATTTTCTACTGTTGTCATCATGTTACTATTACTATTGTTGCTGTTGTTATTATTATTATTCAGGAGATTGTGGATGAGTTGGTTCAGAATCTTCCAGTGTAAGTTCTATTGAGTACACTATACTCTGCTTGTGTCTGCTCTGTTGTCTTATTGTACAGACTAACAAATTCTTGTAATGAAAGTCGAATGTGTTTTAAATTAACTAGGCTTGAGCTAAGGGAAACATCAGGAGAGAAAAGGCTAGGTGGGGAATGGCATCAATGGTAGATATATTTGAAGTTTTGTTTTGTTTGTGGAAGGATTAGGAAGTTTAAAACAAGTCTCACTATATTCTGTCCTTTGTCCACTTTATGTAAAGAAGCCTGGTGTAAAAATTTTAAACAATTTATGCTCCAAAATATCCCACTCAGTTTGCTTGCTAATTACTATTAGCACCAAGGGTAAAAAAATGTAATTCCTCGAAAAAGTCCCATTTTAAAAATTTTATTTATTTTTTATTATTCCAATCCACGCCTTTTTTCCTAGTTCGTCGCCATCCAAGCCGGAGTCAAACAGCTACGGGTTCACAGATGAGGACTTCAAGTACTCCGCCTCTCAGTTTGACGTGGACTACCTGGAGGGTATTTCCTCCGAGGCTAGTGCTGATCCCAGCGCTCTCGCCCGCAAGAGTCTCTATGTCAAGTTTGACCCTTTAATTGGCACGTCCCCCGCCAAGGACGAGGTACCGCGTGCAGATAAGTCTCACTTCACCAACATCCCCTCTACAGATGGGTGAGTGGGCGTGGCACCTAGGAAAATGAGCAGTGCCTACAGCCTGCATATGTGTTTTTTTTTGTTGGGTTGATTTGTTAAGACAGAATACTGACAAATTTTTTTTTTTTTTTTTTTAAAGATGCAATGAGCAGTCATTGTTGACCAGTCCATGGATGCTTTGTGTTTGTGTGTGTTTGAGCGTGTACATGCTCGATGTCATGCATGTGTTCTGAGTGTACATGTGTGTGGTATGTATTCATTTGTTAAAGTGTGCATGCCTGTGTCACACATGTGTTTTGTTTTTGTTTGTTTGTTTGTTTGTTTGTTTTTTCTAAATGGTAGTTGTTAAATTTTATCACTGCAGCCATACCAACCTGCCAGAATTTATTTATCTCACTCGTTACAAATGAAGCCTTGGAGGACACACTTATATAGGAAGGGTTGACAAGTCACTTTAGGCGATTATTGCGAATACATTTTGATTAGTAGGTGCACCTTTATATTAGTGGGAAGGGTGTGGTTTGGCCGTCCAGTATTAATTTTGTTTTCTGCAGCCCCTGGTGTCTCCCTAGCTGTGTAGCTAAGATTGATCTTGTCAACTATTACGTATCTTGGAAACTAGGGCATTAGTGTGTGTGTGTGTGTGTGAGTGTGCATGTATGTGTGTGTGTGTGTGAGTGTGCATGTATGTGTGTGTGTGTGTGTGCGGTACATAATGTGTATCCTTATTTTGCTAGAGATCTTCTAATGTTGGCCACACCCCCTTCTCACCCAGGAACTCGTTCAATCAACCATATAGACATGCCCACACAATCCTCTGCCGCCACTGTTCCACTCGCAAACCATACAGCAGCTGCAACAGCCACGCTCATCAACTGCTTTGATTCCCCTCAGAGTACAGGTGCCTCGTCACAGGTAGGTAAAGGGTCAGCACCGCAGAGTGTGTTGGAAATGTTTGGTATAATGGGCACGTGTACGCGTGTTAGATACATTCTTCGCTGCCTCCTGCCTCACCACCAAATAGTGGCACTGATCAGCCTAGCCACACCCCACCTATCTCTCGCAGCAGTGTGGACCGCACAGTCTCCACCTCTGACCACACCTCTGGCACTATTCCTCGTTCTAGCCCCTCCCCGGACCAAGCTCCTTCATCACCACTGACAAAAAACCTAGTTGAGGTAAGAGGTCACTAGTGCAAGGAGACAATGTGTGGGCACTCGCAGTAAAACTGGGTAGGTGAAGTGGTCAGACTGAGTCCTATCACATCTACTTGTGATATATCTAATGTGTGGTGTGGTGGTTGTGTCCTTGGCTTAGGGCCTGAGGTCCTGAGTTCAAGCCCCACTGAGGCAACTTTTCCATCTGCCTCCCACCAGCTCCACCAGTCCACCCAGCTGTGATTGGGGACCTGATATTTGCTGGGGTGCAAATTCAAGGCCTTTATCTCATGAAACGGCAATGGTCCAGGTGGGACTTCCGGGTGCCCACACCACTTGCTGTGAGGAAAGGTTTATTCTCCTGTGAGTTCCTAGCCCGGCTCCAGGAGCTTTGCTTGCATGGCTCACAGTGCCTGCTTAGTGCACAGGCATCCTGGCTCTGCCAGGTGCGCATAACTGTGAACTGTGAATGGTTGCAAGAGAATTGCTGCATATGTGCATGTATGATAGATGATAGCTAAGTGTGGGTTATGGGCTCATGAGTTTTTGGTTATCCTCTAAGACAAAGCCAAGGGACAAGCACATTTCTTACAAGCTATATTCTAGCTAACTTATGACACATGTTCCTTGTTTTCTGCTGCGCTGTTTGCACCCGAACCCACACTTTTTGACCAATCACATCAATTACGAGTGATGTAATGTGGTGATTGTATAAATACATTTATTGTACTTATACATGTACTTGTATCTTTTCATTATGTGTGTGTGTGTGTGTGTGTGTGTTGTGAAGGTGTTGAAATATTCGGAACATAATCTGCCCGAGATTCTGGAAGAAGCCAGGAAGCAGCAGAGAGACATAGAAACGACTAAGGTATAAAATGGGTGTATGGATGGATGGGGGAAAAGGGAAAGGAAGTAGGTGTGGATAAAGGAAGTAATCACTCAGCGCAATGAAGTGTGTGTGTGTGTGTGTGTGTGTGTGTGTTATTGCTGTGGCCATCCCCCAGTATGAGGATGAGGTGAGAGAGTTGAAGGAGCAGATAGAACGGGCCAGGAAGCAGGCCATGCAGCAGCACAAGCGGAAGGGCCACCTTCAGTCCAAGACTGTGCATGTGCTGGCGACCATTAACAGTACAGAGGAGCAGATCAACACACTCAAGTAAGTGAGAGGCACTGGGGAATATCCCACCACTAATAATTCTGCTAGAATGTTTGGGATCTACTCTATTTTAGGACTACATGTGATTGGATGCACATGTGATGGATGCACACATGTGATCGGATGCACACATGTGATGGATGCATACATGTGATTGGATGCATACATGTGATTGGATGCACACATGTGATGGATGCACACATGTGATGGATGCACACATGTGATGGATGCACACATGTGATCGGATGCATACATGTGGTGGATGCACACTTGTGATCTGATGCACACATGTGATCTGATGCACATGTGATAAGACGCACATGTGACTGGATGTATACACATAGTTGAATGCACAATGTCTTGAGGTTCTGATATTGCTCAAATTGTTATTTTAAGTGCTTGCCTTACCAATGTGTGTGACACGTAGTGGGTACATTTTAATGGCATTAACTTGGGTAGAGATGAGTTTTAAGGGTGCCCTGCCTCTACAAATGGACTGTTTTTGCTGTGTATTTCTTTTTCTCTTTTCTGTGTACTGTGGGCATACTTCATTGGTACAGGTGGAATGTGCACTAACAGTGGACTCCAGCAAGCCAAATTTGAAGAGTAAAAACCCGTCTGGAGCTGAGATATATCTCAGCTCCGCACACCAGCTACTATTCGGCGATATTCCGATGTTTTTTGTTTTGTTTTTTCCAGCAGTAGCTCTCGGGTTTCTCCGCAACATTACAGAACCATATTTTTAATTATCTATATTCCTTTTTTGTAAATAGTAAAATTTCACGCCATGTTGCTTACGCATTATTCTAAAAAGAAACTCTCCATAACGTTATTCTAAGCGCACTGATAGTACGTATTTTGCCGTTTAAGCTGATTTGATCAAAGTTTATTCCCAGAAATAGTTGCACTGGCAAAAATACAAATGGAGCATAAATCCTGATGATCTTGAAAAACAGCTGTGCTTCATGTTGTAATTCTATATAGTGTACCAGTATTCGTGTTTGCTTGCTTTTATTAATTAATGTCATTGGATTATGAAAACTTTCACCTTGTTATGACTGAGAGATAGCCCCCAACGAGTTAGCGGAACACACTATCTGATAATGCTTGGGGAATTATGATCCAATAAAAAAAATTATTGATTTTATTGAGCAATAATTCTAAATTGTTGGAGCAAGAAAACAACGTTGAGCTCCCTAGAATGCATGCACAGTGGCTTGAAGTGTACCAGTGGATGAATATAGAACTGTGGTGGTTACAGAGTTTGGCGTGTTGATACGCAGTGCCAGAACTGCTGTATGAATCTCAGGACAAGTCGTTTTTAATAGGACCAAATAGTTTTTAAATAGAATTCATTATCTGACAAATGTTTACGTCTTACTTTGCCGTCTCTGAGTCGAGGCCAGTTAAGTAGATAGTAGTAGAGATAGTAGAACAGAAACCACTGTAGACCTTGCGGGGTTTGAATGACAACAATTTAACTCTTATCTGCAAGAGGAATCGCTTATGTACCGCTGAAATGGATGGCAACAGAGTGAAGTGACTGGGTGTGAGCCTAACAATATTCTGGCTTATTTGGTAAAGGATCTCAATCATGCTCTTGTCGTATAAACAATAAGAGGAGCTTACAGATGTATTGGATCTGAAAGATGTAGCCAATAATTTTGCTACTCCAGTTCTAGTCGTGGATCTTTTTCATAGCAAATTTGTTTCATATTCTATTTTTCTAGCGAATTTGCTCACTTGAATGACTTTGTAATTTTTTTTTAATACATTGCCATTCTGCACTGGATGATTAAATGGGTGCAGTGTGGGTGTGGCCATTGCCCTTTGCATTAGTTCATTGCTTACGAAGTGCCGGATATGCATGTACTTCACTCTGCCATTTTACTGATTCAGTCATTCTTGGCTGAATAGTTTGACCCGATGTTTTGACTCCTTGTCAAGTCCTCCTTTGACCTTATTGACCCTTGAGGAAGACTTTGTAAGGAGTCAAAACATCGGGTTAAGTTTTAATTAAATATATATTGGCAGGTAAAACTGAGAAAAGTGTTATTAATCAATTTTATTCTTGTGCATGTAGAGATAAAGTCACCCACCACTCTGGGAAAGAGCAAGAATTGTGTAAGAAGCACGAAGAGTTCAAAAAGCAGTTTCAGGAGTTGGACGAGCAGTTTGAACTGGTGAGTAAAGACAGCACGTCTCTGGAGAACAGTTTTGATGAACTGCACAAGCATTACCTCAAGCTGAAGGTCATCCACCGCAAACTCGTGGAAGGTAGCAAGATCCTCAACCAGCACTTGGCTGAGCTCCGAGCCTGGGACGATGAGGACACGAACTACGCCTCGTCACTGCAGCAGGAGCTCCAGGAAATTGAGATGAGGTGTGATTTGCATGTGTGTGTGTTGTTGTTGTTGTTGGTGTATGTGTGAGGATGAGTGGGTGGGTGGGCGCGTGTGTACAGGATGAGGGGGAGTAAGCCAGGATGCTATAGACAACTGCCATTGTTCCTTTGAGTCAAATGGTCCGCCTTATTTTATAGTAGTGATGTAATACCTGCTATCTCATTGTGCTAGACAGAGCCACCAAATAGAGGGGATATATTGACGCATGTGCTGTAATGGTAACAGGGTCAACGGT
>WLWI01002500.1_pt1 | contig 15860 bp, 11 predicted proteins | sample 6701501 | NCBI WGS metagenome assembly WLWI01 (sample SAMN12718690, study PRJNA515312) | sponge metagenome | isolation source: marine sponge | host: Mycale hentscheli | place: New Zealand: South Island, Marlborough, Capsize Point | collected 2014-11-01
AATATAAATAAATCCAACACACTTCCCAACCAGCCCTCCAAAAAACTATCACTTTTTTCTAGAACCCAAACCCATCCCCCCCCCCCCCCCCCCCATAAACGACACTCGCAAATAATGGACAGTAAAACATTATACCAAAGTATCCACTGTTCAAAGTAAAACTGAATAAACATAATTACTATTAGCTGTTAACCTAATATTCATTTAGAAAGACTTTAGAATTTAGTACATAATTTTGATACATGTGGAAAGATTTGATGAATACAGCAGCGTCAATACAAACACACAAACACACACATATACATACATACATACACACACACATACATACATACATACATACATACATACACACATACATGCATACATACATACATACATACATACACACATACATGCATACATACATACATACATACATGCTACATACATGCATACATACATGCATACATACATACACACATGCATGCATGCATACATACATACATACATACATACATACATACATCATTATTTTACTTACATCTAAGTCCATTCCTGTACTATAATCTATAACTCTGACTGTAAAGTTAGACACAACTTCTGACAAATTGTTCCAGGTTACCAAAACATTTCGTGTTCTATTATTATTAATCAAAGGGTGGTACTGAAATATTTGGACATTAGTGACTTGTGGGGGAACTATAATTATATATTGACATAATTTAATATAAATATCACCAATCTGATGAACAGATCAATACATTAACTAGCTTTTCAGACAATTACAATATTGTTTGCCAGCGATGATAGAGTGTATATTTTGATGCACAACAGTAGATGAATTAGTGACTATTTTAATCAATTAATTTTGATGGTTATGATGAAATGGTCACAACACATTAAATAATTTTTTTGTGTTGTTTCACATAATACCAATACTGACTTGTTTAGCATAAAGGCTACAATAATATTTTGAAACACACTATGTTGCTTTCTGAACTTGTGTTTAACAAAACTTTTTCTCCAACCTATTTATTTAACTATTAAAAAAACAAAAACATTATAGACATGAAATAAATGTTAATAATAATTATTATGATGGTGTTTATGTCACATAACTTTATAAAAACTATTAACCTGCCAGTAATTCTTTAGTATAAATTGCTACTAGAACTATACAGCGCCATATCAGAGAATTGACCATGACTGTTAGAGCTACTTCAGAGAATACAGCATGATTATAAGAAAACGGGAAAATATACGCTAAAAATATCTTAGTAGTAGCGTTTGTCCAGCAGAATACTTATCTTGCCCCATCTGATATCTAGATTAATCATTGAATACTACAAGTCTGTCAGTTAGCATTTACACGAGTGCTGGGGTACGAGCACCGAGGGGTGAGTGATATTCTAGTAGTATCCGAGGATTAATCAATTTATTGTGTACTGGTCAGGGGAAGGTCGTCACAGAAACACAGTGGCTATTGTTTAATGGATGCCGTTTCCATTATTTTTTCCGATAAAAGTCATTGAAAATCTTTTCCCTAATATTCGAGGTGGAGTACAAGAAGGCAGGACTTTTCCCTAATATTCGAGGTGGAGTACAAGAAGGCAGGAAGTACCGCCGTCTCGTAGCATTGAGAGTGAACCACAAGTTAGTCTTGACATGGAGAGAAAAAAAAGCAAAACTCAAAATAAAACATTACCGACTTCAGAACATGGTAGCTAACGTGGTAGCTACCGTTGCGCAAAGGGATAAGTGAAAAGCGAAAAATTGAAAATATTCCACCCTAAGAATTAGACGTACTTCTCGGGAGTGCCAGCGGTAGTCTGCATGAGCTTTATTTAACCAAATTAATGTAATTGGCACAGAATGGTAATTATAGAATTAGCAGACCCTCGGGGGACCCAATAAGCGTACAACAACCCCAGACTTCCTTTCTACTGTAGAAATTGCGGGTACGATATTTCCAATTCAATACATTAACTGCGTGAAGGCACTCAATAGGCCGATTTGGTACACAATAAATTGTAAAGTGTAATAATTATTAACTCACTCATAAAACGGATCTAGTCTCCATTGGCAACCAGTTAAAAAATATGCTGGTAATAATAATGTTCTGGCTGACTTTGGCTTTCATAAATTTTCGGATTGGACTGCAGAGTACCTATACTTGGTCAGTTTGTAACTATGTAAATGTTAAAAACTGCTCCAATACATTTTTTTGCTGAAAAAATGACTACCTAGACTGTCAAATATGTGCCCAAACATATTTATTCCCATAAAGTATATCTGATAATGAAAAATATTACTTTAAGATCTCTTTTTGGGGAGGATTTTTCTCTTCTCTCTTGAGCTCTGTATCGCAGTGTTCTTACACTTCATAGATTAGAAAAGAATGATTTATAAGACTTCCTGGAAAGTATCTTGTGTAATCAAACAAGGTGGGTTTTATGAAGCATTGATCAGAAGGACAGCTTTATGTATTTATGTTGTATTCAAAATTATAATGGACAAAAGTAAATTTAGTTATGTAGCTAGTAAGTGCCCTGACTGGCTGTTGCAAAAATAAGGGGCAGAAGAATTAGTTTTCTTGATTAAAAATGACTCTTACTATTGTCAGTGAGAAGAAGGGGGATCACTTTTAAGATTGTTTTTAAGAAGACAATAGGATTCATTAATTATCTTGATATTAGGGCTTGTACTTACAAAGTAAAAAGCAGTCATTTCTAGTACAACAAATTTTCACTATCATAGCAGTGCACAATCATAAAAGAACAGATGAGAATCTTGTGACAACAATCCATGCTAAACACTAAGTGTTGTCTTAGGTTAATGTAAATGTAGCACAGTGTTACAGTCAAATTCTGGAAATAAATATTTTTCATCAAAGAATAGCTAATAATAATTGAACAATACTGACAGTATTAAAATCAGTCAAAACAATGTGTCCTTCACCTCTTGTGCTGGTATCATCTGAGGAACACACATATGTAGTAAATACATAATATCTCATAATTATAGACTACTATTTATTCTTTGACTGTCCAAGCAGAGAATTCTCAGCGTTGATTGTTAAAAATCGATTATCTAATAATGTTTCTATTTTTTGTTTTGTTAAACATTGGTCAGTCAATTTGTCTCATATATTTATTATTATGCATAAATGTTATCAGCATTCAGCATTACGCTTAGCAGAGAGAGTAGCAGAGACACAGTTTAATATATTTAACCAATTTATAATAAAGTACTTCAACAATAATAGAAACAACTTCGGGATGAACAAAAATAAATTTCTTGTACAAATTGTTGAATTCTTTGTTACCAAATAAGTTATTGTTTTTATTTCCTTTCACTAAATCAGCTATAAAATTTTAGCACCAGAATGTACATGCTATTTGTTCAATCTTGCTCATTCTAAACATAATATTTTATTCAACTGAAATCATTAAAGACATTATAGCTACTTTAAAAATGGTTGAATAATACAGTTTATTGTTGACCAATTTTGTTTCTAACTGTTGTTCTGCTTGCTTGTACACATACCTTTCAAGTTTAAATCAGATTGTCTGGTAAATTATAGCTAATTACATAAATTTAAATCACACAATAATTTGTGACAATTTTCCTTGGATGATCTTGAATCAAGAAAGCATAAACTTAACGTCACAATGACATACATAATATAAAGTATAAATTAGTATATGCTAACTTTTCATACAAAATGGCGCCATTCCTGTCCATGTACTCGAAGATTGTATACAAGTTCTTCTTAAATTTCCAACCAGTTTATATCCATTTTGACATGTGTGTGTGGCCACAACTCCATTTCTACTGTTCAAAGTAATGGTGAATTTGCCATTAGGTATGTCCATTAATGATGGGCAATTAATTCCTAAAATATTAACAGTGAACTTTTTAAAATAATTTCCATGGCGAATCAAAGTAGTAATTGTGAGGGTTTCAATTAGTCAGGGCATTCTACTAGCTGTAATTGCAAAGGCGATTGCAGCAATAGACGCTGCAGCTGTAGGAAGAATGAAGTCAAATGCATCTCAGCATGCAGAAATTGCAAAGGAATTACATGCAAAAATAGCATTGATGATGAGGAAGAGCCTGAAGAAGACTCTGACCTTGATTCATGAGACTAGTTTGACTGTTTTTATTAGTTTAAACTCAAAAGATTGTGATTTTTAATATATAAGGTGACCGATAGAAACTTTAAGTGGCTATAGCGGGTTCCCCTAGGGGAACTGGGTTTCAATCTTTTGAGGGGTCATTGTAGGCACTATTACCCACATTCTGGTAAAAAAATTTCTTGGTAAGGAATTTATTCCCGGTTCACCAAGAATTTGGGCTAACTTTCCCTGACTAAATATTTCTTAAAGAATTAAAAAAAAACAACTCAAGTTGTTTTTTAAATTGTTAGTTAGCTATAGATGAAACAGAATTCTTTCAATTAATGAATAAAAACAACTCAAATTTTTTTAATTGTTAGTTATAGATGAAAAAGGTTCTTTCAATATTCGATTTTTGTTTAATACTGATTATTCTCATTTATAATAGTATTATTTTAATTTAGCATAATGTAAAAGGAATTATTAGATTTAATATTAATTGCTTTCTAGCTTACTTGTACACTGTTGGCCTAAACTATTAGATAAATAATTATCTCCCATAGGACAATTACAACATGATTGTCTAGCAACTGTGAGGCAATCAAATGTTCCACATCCACTTTGTTGAGTGCACAAATCTGAGCAAGATAATAAAAATCACATTTTATATTGAAAATTTGAAATTATTTTTATCATAATTTATACTTGTGAATGACGTACTTAATTAAATGAGTATATGGTATAGTATATTATACACATACATACTTATATACTATTAGAAAAATGCAACAGTTCAAGCTCAATATTAATGTTATAATAAAGGCATTTGCTTTTAAGTGATAGCTACATAAGAACTGCTTATATTGAATGAAGAAAAAAATGTACTTTGCTGGGAATTGATACTTTGCAGGATTCCAGGATTGGGTGCAATAGCAACTGGAATAACAAAAGCATTGTATTTTATTTTAATAATATCAATTATGTGAATAGTTGTTGTGGTGTGAGTATGACTAAGTTTTTGCAAGGACAATAATTTTCACTGCTAACAGTGTAAAATGAAGAAAATATAAACAAATTGAGCTTATTGAACAGATTGTTGTTGTTTTTTAAATCTAAATGCAGTAAGTCTAGGGATGGAGAGTGAGAGCAGATATTGAACAGAATACTATACCAGAAGCAACAACTGTTCATTTTGTTTTATGTTAGGTCTGTGTAACATTATATAGAAGTTAAAATAAATAAGCTTAAATTGAGCAGAGTGAACTGGTGTGTAAATTTTTGTTTCTCAAATAAAGTACTTCACCTATTCCACATGAGACACAAGAACTTCATGAAGTATTGGACTATGCTGGGAAGGCTGAGGTTATAAGTAATTTGCCTTAAAACTTTCCCAGCTTTCTTCAGAGACAAATGAAAATTCAATTAGATGATAAACTATTTTGTATATACATAGAGATAGAGTTAATTGTAATATAATTTACCAGGTTCGTTAACTATTATAGATCCACTAAACCTCCCGTAAAGATTTTCGGTCTCACATGTCCAATTTCCTGCTGCTATGTAATAAAGCATACCTTCAAGACTTGCACTTATATTATGATCATAGCATGAAAGAGGGTCAAACGGAGAGTGTGAATCACTTTGGGGTTTCACTACTAAATTAATTATGTCATTTCTGTTAGATATTTGAATAGGTTGAGGAGAAATATTTAACAATCCTGGACGTAAATCATAAATGCTTTGTGTAAATGTGCCATCATTTATAACAGTTATTCCATTTAATAACCAACGATAAGTCATAGGGTGAGAAGTTACAATATTACATTCCATAGTGATGGTATTGATATTGTCATTAAGTGTTAATGATACTATATTGGTGTGTCCGATTGAGCAAGAAACATCATTATTTGATTCCAGCTGACAAGATCCCGTAGCTATAAGTAAAAAATATATAACAATCCAATTTTACTATAGAGTGAGCAACATTATTATGTTGAAGCACAGAATTGTTAGCATGAAATTGGAGAAATAATACAACATTAAAATAATATTACCCAAATAGGTGGAAAGTAAAGGTTTATTGCAGATACAATATTTAAGTACTTTTGCAAGAACTTGATTAGGAGAACAAGCCATCAATTTTAAACTCTAAATCCATTATGCGTAAAAGGCTTGCATACCACAAAAGCTGATACATTTTTAAGCACTTTTTGCAATAAAATTATTAAGGGAGACAAGCACATCAATTTAATTTCTAAAACAATTCTGTGTAAAAAGCTTGCATGTCACAAATGCTTAGTGAACAACAATGACATTTGTATTTGAATGACCATAATTTGAAGCCTGAAAGCAATGAAGCAATCTAATAATAATAGCATAATATAAACTAACTTTTAATGCATAGAGGTATCTGTCCTATCCATGTACTGTCAGATTGCTGACAAGTTCTGTTTTGATTTCCAACCAATTTGAATCCATTTTGACATGTGTATTGGGCCACAATTTCATTTCTACTATCCAAAATAATCTCAACTTCCCCATTGATTGTGCCATTAAGTGATGGGCAGTTATTTCCTATAATAATTAATCATGATTCAGTCATTCTCTGCTAAAGTAACTATAATGCTAGCAAATTTTCTCGTTCTATCAGCCAATATGAGAAAAATTGCAATTATAATAATAATTAATGCATTAAAGGAATTTCATTGCAAATTGAAGTTAGAATAATGTAGAATTCCTTACTTTTATTAAATTGTTTGAGCTAATTGAGCATTAGAAGAAAAAACCCGTTAAATCTTTCCTTCATTTCATTGATGCAAATTCTATTCTTCATCGGCTATTAGAAACTATTTGACTGTTATTAAAATTTATTAATGGGGATTGAATTATCAAAGGAAAAAATATGGATAGCTAGATAAATAAAAGTTCAAAATTTCATTTAATGCATTCTTTATTTTTTTCAGTTTAGTACATGTTTTTATACTACTTTACTTGTACATTGTTTGCCTGAGCCTCGTGATATATAATTATCTCCCATTGGACAATTACAACATGTTTGTCTAGCTACTGTAAGGCAATCAAGTGTTCCGCATTCAGTTTCGTGTGTACACAAATCTATGAAAAACAAAATTGTAATACGGTATAAAACTATATGTAACAAGTCAAATTCCCATATATAGTTAACACCCAACTGAAGCTAATGCTTCAATTTTAATATGTAATGTTATTTTATAGTCTTGCGTTTAAAGGTATGATGTCAGGTGGTTCATCACTATTGTAATTTTTGTGTATAGTGCATGCATGCACAAAGAAGTCATTATCTTTATAATCTGTAAAACAGAAGACTGTACCCTAAGTGATCAGTTAAACAAATTATTCAACGGATATTATTGGTATCATCATATGCAATAAATTTGAACCAACAATCACAAATGATTTTATATACTGCATTAAAATCATGCAAAAATAAAAGTATTTTACTTTTGATATTTATAGTTAAGCATATAAAGCTTTATTGCATATTAAGTTGATAATCATTCAGGAATGCTTCATACGACTTTTTTTGTTAACAAATATCAAGTTCTGACCCTTCTTACAAACTAGATAGAAACTTTCTCACCTAAAGGGGTCTGGAAGAAAGCAAAGGAAAAAAATGAAAAATCTTGGTCGTCGCTGGGAATCGAACCCAAGGCCACTGGCTTCAGCGGGGAAGTCGAGGGTTGTCGTAACTCAGTGGTTAGAGCAGGTGGTGGGTTAGATTCCTGGTGACGACCAAGATTTTTAATTTTTTCCCTTTGTTTTTTTCCAAACCCCTTTAGGTGAGAACGTTTCTATCTAACTTTTTTGTTATAAATAGCTACATGTTTTGTATAAGTGTATTAGAAATTGAATTTTACTCAATATTTCTTGCATGTTATTCACACAACTACTATCTGTAGATAATGCATGTACAGAATATTGAGTGCATCTGTAATAATAATGCATTAATGTCAATTAGCTATATAATATTTTACCTGGTTCATTAATTACTATAGAATCACTACTAATGTTTCCGAAAGAGCTTTCTACCTCACATGTCCAAGTTCCTGAAGTTATGTAGTAAAGTATACCTTCAAGACTTGCATTTATATTATAACCATAACATGTTAGAGGGTCCGCTTGAGAGTAGAATGAACTTCTTAGGGGTTCCACAAAAATTTTAATTTCATTTTCATCAAATATTTGAATAGGGTTAGGAAAAATATTTAATAATTCGGGGCGTACATCACGAATATTTTCTGTAAATATGCCATTTTTTATTACAGTAATTCCATCCAATTTCCAGCTATAGATCGGAGACTGAACAGTTACTACATTAATTAAGTTACATTCCATTCTAATGGTTTTGGTTCTGTCATTAAGTGTTAATGATGCATTTGTGTACCCAAATGTGCAAGCAGCATTATCCCTTGAATCCGTTCGACAATTTCCTGAAACTAAATTAAAATTGACAAAATTTTTGTTGATATAGGTTGATATGAGCTTTTATTGTGTAATAAAATATAAGCGTAAAAGTCATCATTATTAATATCATGATTGTAAAATTAAACCTGACATAATGTAATTGATATAAGTTGATATACATTTATATCATTATAATAAAAAAACATTTTCATGAAAAAGTCACTATATTAATAATTGTTATTTATGCAATCATAACAATTTAAAATTAACTTTCTTTACTACTATAATTACAATTATCACCATATAACACTTGGATACAGTCCATATTAGTCTTAATACATTTTCAGTAAGAAAATGTTTACAATTTTTTAAGCAATTTATAGAGCTGCAAATTGGATCCAGAACAAGCAGATGGTTTGGCCGACAATTTCAGCTTGTGATAGAGAGTTTAAAAATGCTTGCGACTGATTTTGTGTTATATTCTCAACCAAAATTATGTATTAAAAAAAAATTATAAATAGATACGTTCGTTCATGTTGTTGACTGATATGGAAGAATTGTTATAAACCTAGATGAAGTAAAAGGGCCATCTTTTATGAAACTTGTAATATAAAAGCCAAACAACAAATTCTGTCTGTCTTCTTCTGAATGAATATATCTAACTGAGTCATTTGGTCATTCATTTTGTTCTTCCTTTAATATTAGTAAATGCACCTCCAGAATTCATGATATTATTATTAACACTGATTGCTTAGAGAGAACTAATTGAAGGGTGTGTCTTTATTATAGTCATTTGCTAATCAAAATATCTACCACTGCAGGACATTATGGTGAACTTGCAAAGTTTGGTTTGATCACTGATTTTACAGCAGTGACAGGTGTAAGTACTTTAATGGGTATAATTACATAAATCAATATACATGCATGCATATAATGTAAATATTCGATGGATACTTATCCTAACCATTATACTACAGTCAGCACCATTACCTCTACTAGCAGTTTGATGAAATTGGAAAGTGACAAAGTCTTTTCTGTTATTAGTGAGGCTATACTGATTAACTGCTACTAAACTCACTCCATAAATTGAAGATGGAGTCAAATTCATGATTGTTATAGATCTTTTCCTAGTAATCTGAAACATGTATAGTATTAAAACAATTGAACAAGTATGTTAACGTGATTGTATAATACTTACACTATCAAAAAATACTTCAGAGTTAAAATCTATCTTAAACGTGAATATGAATGGAGCCAAACTGAACTGTTCTGTGCCACAAAAGGATTGTAATGTAGGTTTATCTTTCCATGACAAATGCAATGTAGTAGGAGTAGCAAAATTTAATTGAATTAATTGTCTATTTGTAGGTAAAAATGGATTAGGAGCTAAACACCGTAGAGCTACAGGGACATATAAAGGGTTATAATGATGCAACCTTAATTAACATTTGCACAGTTTATTTCTAGAAATACTGATTTTCTATATAATCTTCATAATATTAGTGTTATCTCGTGCTGTATTACGCAATATCATTGCCGTCAAACATGCTAGTAACTATTATCAGTTAGCCGTACACTTTATATTATATTACTTTATATAGCATTCTTCAAAATGCTGCTCACGTTATTACTACCAAGCTTAAACCTTCTTTTACCAATCCTATATAGTACAAACTACTGGGGTGAAGATATCTTATAAACCCGTATTGCTTTCCTCATGAGTAATATGAACTAAACCAACTGAACCAAGTCTTTAGCTACTGCAACAGCATATCATTTATTATTTATTTTGTATGGAGTAATGTCTCAACCAATTAGCTGTAGAGTCATGACATTAATGTGATTGTGATTTATCAACAACCTTATTTGAAATAATAGCTAGGTAAAATTATTATTTTTGTGCTATATATAGAATGTTTAAAAAGGTGTTACTAACACAACAAATATAAATTCATACAAATAATTTTGATTGGGACATAATTATAATACATATAATAAGTATTATATGTAATGTATAATATATAAAGACAATTATACCAAAAACTTACGTGGGAGTGGTTGTTGATCTGGACTTAGTGGAGTCATGAAGTTGGGAATAACTTGAGAGGATATTACTAACAAATGAGAAGTATTTTTTACATCTATAGCAAACACTCCAAGATTTAAAGGATTTGCACTTTTCCAATATACATATTGGCCTCCATATTTAATACTACCAGCTGGTAATCCTAAATGTTAGAGAAAAATATATAGAAATAAGTGAGCTAACTGTAACTATAAAAAAAAGTATAAGCATAATACATATTGTAGAATGAAGTGCACAGTTATAAATATGCTCACTGTCTACAAGCTCTTGAATGACTTTTTTAAGTCTCAGATACAAATAATGTAAAGAAGAGACTCATGATTAAGCAATGTCTCAATTTTTGATAGCACAATATCAATCCATCAAAGCATTGATTGCTCAATGTATAGCATAATCAGTACAGTTCATTGTATAGATATTGGTCTTACCAACGTGCGTTCTTCTAAAATTAGTTTCTAGTTTAGATCTGTTAATGTACACATTACAATCCCTTAAATCTGAAGAACAATTTACAATATTTCCTGTTCTTCTATCAGACAATAGTAAAGTGTTATCATGGGGATTTAGAGAAAGAGAAGTCCCGAGACTGATGTCTGTAGTTAAAGGAGCAGTTCTGTTTAAAGTTTGTGATTGCCTCAAATCAAGTCTATATAATTGAGAACTGCCATCAGTAGTTATTAAATAGTAGAAAAACCTGTAAAATAATGAAATTATGATTTATTGAACCAATGTAAAATTCAACTTGCCCTTTGACAGGATTTATTTCAGACTCTACAACAGAATTTAAATTTGTGGTCCATAAAAGATTTGGAAAGACCGTTTCCTGGTTTTCAGTGTTATATATTTCTGTTCTATAAAGTCTCAATTGTCCAGTTGAGATAATCCTTTCAGAGACATAGAGTGTCTTAGCAATCCAATCATAAGTCAAAGATACTAGCATTCTATCTGATGGAATTTGAAATAATGTCTGCAAAGTAAAGTTTACTCATTTCTATGTGATAACTCTTATTATTTATTTTTACCTTATAAACACCGCCTGTGCCTAAACTCTGTGAAACAACTCCATTAAAGCTACTGTCATACCAATAGGCTCTCCTGTCAATACTGTCCACCACTATAGGACCAGAGTTTGGCCCAACTTGGAGCATTTGATTAATATCTGTACGATTGCCATAATAAAACATTCCTGAAGATTCCATTGACAAAATTTGCATGGGATAGCTCTGGTCTATAATAGAACACAAATTTATATTATTTATGCAAGTTGTTGTGAGTCAAAATTATTTGTTCCTATAAATATATCCACACATTTCGTACAATGTGACATAACCTGATCAGAACAAGTAAATTCTTCAACTACCTGAGTGTGCACAAAAGTATTTGCTCCTAAATGTATAGGCAAAATAGCCATTTTATTGAATAAACTGTGAAAATTGAAATAATACGGTGAAAGTAAAATAGCATGTGGAGAGTGAAACAGCATGGTGGTAGCCGTATATAATAGTCATACGGATAACATACAGTCAGAGTAAATGTGTAATTGGAGACTATACTATAGAAGTTTCAGTCACATTGTATATAGCTATACGAGTTCTCTCTATTACATTGAATCAGTGAGACACCAATTAAGCTACACATCTTGAACAAATATTCAAGTTGGCCAACTATTAGCAAGTTAACTCATGGGTAACCTCTGCTATTCTAGATTGGTACTAACACAGTTACCTGATATTATCTCACTTGTATTGATGTATGGGAGTGCAAAATTATTACTTTTAATTACTTAATTTGGCCATAAAAATCACATTTAATGCACATTATAGGAACATTTAACTCATTTAGATCACACCACCGAAGTCTCATACCTATAATTTCTGAATATTTTTTGTAATATTTTTACAATAATTAATCAAATTGTGCAAAATATGATCAAAAGAAAAGATAGATGTAATTAGTAAGGCAAAAACTAAAATGAGACAGAAACAAAGCATAAAATATAAAGTTTTAAACTTCTCTATAGTACATTGTCAGCATTAAACATAATAATTACTCCAAATTATTACACCACATAACAAGATGCATCAGTATTATATAATATGATAGAGATAATTTCCTGCCATTTTTAAAATGTCTTATTCATTTTGCTAAAGTAGAGATCTGGGTTCTTTTTAAAAAATACAATTGAATTATAAGGATTCATTATTATGAATTATTACCAAAAACAATGCATTTTCAAACATGCAATATTTGAACTGAAACATTTAACTTAAAGTACATAAGAAGAAATAATGTTGTAGGTACTTCACTGATAGATATTGATCACCTTCTTGAAAATTAATTTATTATGAAAGTTCAAATATTTTATAATTAAACCAATTCATGCTTTTGTACTTTACCTGTAGAAGAAACAGTAAAGTTAACAATTTCAGAAGGTGCATGTGGACCAAGAGTATCTACGGCTGTGACCTTAGATTAAAAAAAATATATTCCATTTTATTACTACAATATCTAGAAAAAATACAAGTCTACTCTGTATGCTCTTCCATTAATATTTTGAATATGTATGAACACTAGTTATCGTAAATTTATATATTATTTATTATATACATGTACATTATTATTGTCATGAGAGAATTGCTTGAAATGTGTAAATACATTTGTTGAATTCATGTTTGTTACCATATATTATTGACAATTTGTCTACTCTGAACTCTTTATCAACTGGTGAAGGTGAGTTTTTAACATTATTCTTTTAGTTGTCAATGAACTTTTCTCAGGCAATGCATAATAGGTTTTAGAATTAATACCAAAAATGTTATAAGCTAATTGATGTGACTATATACAGTGTGTCCGGATTAAAAAGTAGAAAGTTTGGAATTTTTGTACAGTTTTCGAAGTGAAAAACTAGACCTATAAAGTTTCATACACATGTTCATTAATAATATTCATAAAAAAATTAGTCAAAAATACATGTGGTTCTGAGTTTACAACTGTGGTCATAGCTGTGCAAACTATACCATAAAACGCGGACATTTTTATGTTTAAGCCAGAAATAGAGTAAATCTCAAACAAGTGTCTGCATAAAACTTGGGACTTGATACTATATAAACTTCAGAGTACTTAATCAGACAGTTTTATTTGCTTTCAATTTCAATTTTTTAAATAGCAAAAATTAAGAAAACTATTTAAGCCAGAATTACTTATGTTAGTTAGTTAAAAAAAGTTGAGGTCATTATTTGTCTGCTAATTTTGCATTACCACAATATTGTATTTTGTGATGTACTATAATCTGCTTTTCTAATTTGAAACAATTGAGGCACACAATGAACTTTTAATTAATTAATTCATAAAGGTACATGGTCAATATATTCAGAAGTTCATCACTGCTGTTTCTTCATTGTATGATAAGCAGTTGTTTACAAGTAGCATGTTACTCACTGCTATGATATTATTATTATGTACTACATCACATACTTCTCAGACATTGGTTACTAGCTACTGGCCACCTCCCACTGTAGTTTTGAAGAAATAAAAAGTTGCTATACTTGATAAAACAACAACAACACAGTCTACCTCTAGAGTGTTTCTAGCTGGACTGATATTACACAGCCTGCCTAATACTGCCATCTGAAGCCATAACCATGGACATAAGATGTATTATTGTATTGTTTTAATGGTTGTGATCAGGGAGTGTACTCACAAATACCGCTCTAATTGTTTTTTCTGGGGGAAACTATTAAACGTAGAGGTCGTGTTTATAATTCAATCTCCATCCACAATATCTGTGGTCTCATTTACCACATTATGAACTCCTTCCTGAGGTCCAGGTATAAAAGAAAATGAACTTCCCACAGGCCCTTTGACCTCTAGCTTCTTCTATTCAAGTTTAAAAAAAAGTAGCCGCGCAAAGAGAACCCTCCATTATAGGTCACTATCCTGTCAAGTCGATCTTCACCAAGTTTACAATGAGTGCCCTAACTAAAAATAAGCTATATGTAATCATGTTTGCGAGTAATATCATATATTACTCAAGTATGATATTACTCAAGTCCATCTCCTATCAATGCCAAGTGTATGTACCAAAGTATTTCTTGATTGAAGATTAATCCTGAGGATAGTATTGTGCAGAACTCTGATAGCACGCTGTATAATTTTAGTAGTTTGAACTTAGCTGCGTCAATGGCTAGCAGTACTTTTCTTCTTTCTCTATTTAGAACCTGTCATTTGATGTTGTTCTTTGTGTTTTTTTATTTTTTATTGTTTTGTCTCTGTTAAGATGCTCACGACTTATATGTGACATTGTTTCGCAGCTTTTGTGTGCTAAGTTGCTGTAATGCGTACTAAAATTGTCTCTGGGAAGTCGGTGACAAAAACTGTCAGCTGCCATTTTCCACTTATCGCAAAATGTGTCCCCGGCTACACTATTTTATATGCTACCTTCTCAACTTATATGATTAAGTTACCTGACTGCAAGAGGATAAGTACAATAAAGGTGTACTTTACCTTATAGTCATAATAGTACCATTATAAGTAATCCATGAACAGCACATATTCAAATTCACTCACAATGGTACTTGCACTAGATAGCAGGTGAACTCTGTACCTAATTTGTGTGCTACCATTTTATATATTATTTTACTGTAATCAATTAAACTATTTGAACTCATTTATTTTGCTTTGCTACTGCATATCTTATATGTTACCTGCACTCCATATCTATTTCCAACCACCAGAGGTAATGAAGGGAATTTGTCCGTAAACAATGGTGCTGAAGGCTGTTCTTTTAGTAAAACACTATATGATGTCTTCAAATCCAAAGTGGTTTGAGACAACTTAAAACAAATAATAAAAGCAATGAAAATAATATGAAGTTCATGTGGAAAGGATGAAACTTGCAGTATATAAGTGTAGTAAGCTACTTATTATGTGTAATGTATAATGGATATATTATAATGTATTTGATCATAATAATTATGTGTAACGTAAGTGGAACACAATATTATTTAAGCAAGGTAAAAGTTATTATATGATTTATTTATTCACTTTCTATGATTTATGTATTCACTTTTTATGATTTATTTACTTACTTTTTATAATAGCTATTCATATTCTGGCCACTAATGCTTACATAATTCGAGAGCAGATTCTAGAATCCTAGAGATGTATAATAGAATTAACAAGTACAAAGATAACAAGTACTTTGAAACACACCATATTGAGACTTTATCTAG
>WLWI01002503.1_pt1 | contig 15852 bp, 13 predicted proteins | sample 6701501 | NCBI WGS metagenome assembly WLWI01 (sample SAMN12718690, study PRJNA515312) | sponge metagenome | isolation source: marine sponge | host: Mycale hentscheli | place: New Zealand: South Island, Marlborough, Capsize Point | collected 2014-11-01
TTTTTTTGCCTTCGTCGCTTTTTTTTTTTTTTTTTTCTCTTTTCCCTTCTCCTCTCCCCCCCCCCCCCCCCCCCCCCCCCCCTTCACATTATAGTCTCCCCTTGTTTGTCATGTTTATGAAATCCTAATGTTGTTTCTTTACTGGTAGAATTGATTTCAAAGTTTGCTATAGAATTGAGCAAGAGATTATTGCAGTATTGGGAAATGTAAAGGACTTCTTCGTGTGAGAGTTCTTTATTTGGAGTTCTGTGTACTAAGCTACTGATTGTGACTTATTGTGATAGAACTTGTCAAAATAGTGTAGACATTGTTGTAACTGCAAATCCATTCATAGTGATGTGCTACAAATTGGCAAGTAACATGTACTATTTTCTTGATAACATCCTGTATAAGCATGGGTTGTTTAGAGTTATTGAATTAAAAAAACTATGTGGCTTGAGTATTATAGTTTAGCAATCGATGTAGAGTAACATGATCACACGTGCAGCAATAGAACGTTTGTTGTGATGAGACGGGCGAGTTTATGCATGCCAAAAGCAAACAAGGATGAGCATTAAATAAATATAACAGCAATAATGGAAGGGCTGCAGGCAGGAGGTTGGAGCAATGGAAGGGCTGCAGGCAGGAGGTTGGAGCAATGGAAGTGATCCAGGAAGTGGTATAACTTAGACTGAGTGGATGTAAATATTGATGTGTCAGCTATGACCTCAATTCCTGAGTCATGAATGACTTAGTTGATTTGGGTAAAATACCTGCTTAACTGTGAGGAAGTGAGACACTGGTCTGGTGAGAAATGCAAGAGACTAGGGACAAAATGATAATTCAAAACTGATAATTCTTAACCATTCCCCTCTTTTCCACCCTTTACCTTCACTGGTGTGTATTAGGCCAGCAGCGCTACGAGAGGTTTATGCACATGCAGTTCTAGGCTCTCATCCGTACCTGGTCCGCTATTACTCGGCCTGGGCAGAGGATGGGCACATGCTAATACAGAATGAGTTCTGTGACGGTACGTTGATTAGTATAATATATCAATATCGTAGATTTTATTGACAGATATTTTGCTGTTGTTGTTGTTTTCTAGGTGGCAACTTGGCTACAAGGATCAAGCAGAATCATTTAGAGGGTCGTAATATTGGGGAGTCAGAACTGAAAAGGTTGCTGAGACACGTTTCTTTGGTATGTACATTTATGTGTTACTTAAATTGAAATTTTGTGAGTGTGTTTGATTTTTGTGGTTGTCGGTACCAGTAACATTGAAGTAACAATATTCATTAATAATTCATAGCTTTTGTGACAACTAGTAATTAAGCTTGGTACTATCCCCTTGTGTAATGATACCACCTTACAGGGACCACTGATTCAGCACCCACTGAATGCTTGCAAAATCTGGATCTAGCGTGGGAAATGTTTCTAGTCAATACCATAATGATGAACTCATGTCTGTTGAAGGTCAATTATGTAAGACTTTGAGAACTGTAGGTTGTTGCATGGTTAAAGCTATGGGTCCAGATTGCATTCCTGGCTATGACCTTTGTATACCATTCAACCATTGCATGGTTCAAGTAATCACCATGTATTTTATTTTACAGGGTTTGAGATACATCCATTCTGTAAACCTGGTGCACCTGGATATCAAGCCCGACAACATTTTCATTTCTAGTGGGCGAGATGCTCCTGGGTCTTACATGAATGACCCTCATGATGAAGACACATCCATGCAGGAGGACGGGGAGATTACCAGACAGTTTGTCTACAAAATAGGTAAACACTGTTCATATTTTGCTGTGTATGTGTGCATGCACACTAGCATACAATATTATAGGTGAAATGTTCTTTAGTGTGGCTTAGATTATTTATTATTATTATTTATTTATTTATTTATTTTGTGTGTGTGTGTGTGTGTGTGTGTGTAGGAGATATGGGTTTGGTAACTTCCATAGAGGATCCACATGTGGAGGATGGAGATTGTCGGTACCTGCCGAGAGAAATCTTACAAGAGGTTAGAATTGTCGTGGAAGCATTTCTTGCCAATGTTGCTAGTTATGTCTATTATTGGGTTTGATCTTGTGTCATGACAATATACTGCCAATGCTGTGTTGTTTTACAGAACTACACTCACCTAACAAAGGCGGATGTCTTCTCAATGGGATTAACAGTCTTTCAAGCAGTAAGTTTAGTGTATTGTTGTGTCATGACATGAAATGAATTAAGTAACCAGCTTATGACAGTCTGATAGTTGCTTTTGCAATTATTTGTCTGAGTTTGATTGTGTTATGTTGTGATATTAGGGATATGGTATAGATTTGCCCAAGAATGGTGAAGAATGGCATCAAATAAGGTAAGAGAGGGGGGATAGTCCAGATGTTAGATGGTTTGTATGTGTTGTTATCTAGTTTGCATTCCCAGGAAACTGGTTATTTATTTTTTTGCTTTAACCTTGTATATATTTAGAGATGGATTCTTGCCCAACCTTTCATCTTGCTCACTACCCTTCAACAAGCTAATTCAAGTAAGTATATTACTAATTACTCTTTCACACTCTTGTATCCCATAATCCAACCAAGTATCATTACAATGCCCATCTAACTATGAGGCTTGAGAGCTGTCTTGTTACAGGTATGTGATTGCCATTTCTTTCCAGATGATGATACACAAGGACCCAGCACAAAGACCCTCACCATCTGAACTCTTGTCCTTGTCCATTATCTGTCCTGCCACACAGATAAGCAAGGTATGTAGTACCATGTCTTTTAGTGCCGCTTTCTTTGCTCCCAGCTTCCTTGAGCAATGGTACTGTACTTGAATCATGTCGGGTCTACTTGTGGTCATATTATGATTATAATCACTGTTGTATTCTGACGTTAGGCTCAGCTACGAAAAGAGTTAAATGAAGAGAAGTTGAAAAATGAAATTCTATTGAGGTATGTGTGTTTATTGTTTATATTTTTTAATTGAGCCTCCTATTGTTGTTATTATTATTATTATTATTATTATTATATAGAGAACTAAAGCAGGCTCGTGAGCAACCTCTATCTGAAGAGAAAGCTGTATTGTGTGGTCCAAGACTAAATAGAAGTATGAGTATTGCTTGATCCCAACTATTTGAATTATAATCAGGCTATCTTGTTGCTTTGTGTTTTTATGTTTTTCATAGTTTTTGTCAGAACATTTGTCTTGTCAACAATCATTTCCCCCTTTTTGATTACACTGGCATTTGTTTATAAACATTTTAATGAATTAAAACAAAAATATTTTTTAATTGCAAAATGTAATGTTACGTGATCACAGTGTTTGAATCATTTTATGTGGAAGTTGCTACTCTATTGGAAATAGGAAACTTAGTTGAAATTTAAGCTTTGCATTACACAATCATAATACTTTATTTCTTGTTTCAGTTCATCAAGGAGAATTCTGACTTCATCTTTAGTCACTGGTTTGATGTCTTCTTCCTAAACAATCAACACAAACCACAACTTGGAATCAGTGGCCATGAGGAAGAAGTACTTTCTTAGAATACCCCATATTTTCTATCTTCGAACCACCAAGCCCATTCTTACCACCATGTGGTGGATAAATACCAGTGTGTGGGTGGACTACAGAAGTGGTCAAAACCAATGGAATGGTCTTATGCCCACAAGTTTGATTTTGAAATTTGATTACAGTAGTATCCTAAGTATTCAAATTACTAAGCCACGTAGGTAACCCTGTACACCCTGCATACATACACATGCACACACACACATGTTCCCACATCCTTCAAACATGCCTCTTCTGAGCTGTTGAACCTCGCCTTCTCCACTATCCTAGTAATCTCCTCAAACTTCTTGTCAGGTGTTCTAGCTCTAGGGTTGAAGATGAATGTCCAATAACGGAAATGGTTCGTGTTAAAGAAGATGGCCGAACAACAAACGCAAAAAAACTGCACCACAACTCGGATGCAGTAGCAGGCTGAAGGAATGGTATTTGGGTGCACCGCGATGGGTTCCTTCTGGATGACCTGTCGGTGGATGCACTCTGGAAGATGTTCTTCCAGGTTCAAAACTAAATCAATCTGTAAAGGAGAACAGTTCCTTACGTGTGTCTGCAAGCTTGACATCTTGCCAATGAATAATGGCTGACTTACTCTTTGCTTGATGGTAGTGATGCGAGCTTTTTCAATGACACTTGTTACCTCACCAACTGCTAATCCAACCTGAAAGAGAGCAAAGCAAACACCATTACATGTTTTACGAAGGGAAAGTGGGTTTAAAATGTTGCTTGAAGATATTCTGCCAACCATAGCATATACTTTATAAACAGTATAACTTTATCAGGCATTTTATTTTCAGTAGAGAGTGTGATTGTTATTAATCGTTGTGCACTGAAAGTGATTCTAAAACCTGCCAAGATCTTGGGATTACCAACCAAGCCTCAACTTATAGAGATAAGTAAATTTTATAGTTTCTGTCGTGAGGACACTTGGTCAACACCTTTACTATAACACATGGCACACGCTTATGTACTTCAAAGTACCACACATATTTAATAGATAGGGCTATATACACACAGGTTCCACATTGTGGAGCTAATAAGTCAGGAAACTCAACTCTTCGTGCACTCTACACATATTTCCCTATCAATGTCTTCTTCCCCCCTCTTCTACTATCACCATTTAACACCTTGATTCGCTAATCACTCACTTGCATTGCACCTTATTAAAGATGACATGATGACTGCAGAGAGTTAGATGGCCCACTCAATCACACACACACACACACACACAAGATAATAGTCGACTGCTCATCATCCGTCCACCCACTCACTCACACTCACCAGTAAGTTATTGAAGAGGACACTCATGATGATGACTGCAGAGAGCCAGATGATGAAGGCTAGTGTCTGATACTGTCGTCCGATTGGTGGATCCTCAGATTCAGAAGAGTAGAAAATACTTTCCATAGATATGTCTCCAGCAGTTAGTGGAATCACTGCCAGCATAGCTCTCACAGGGCTACCGAAAGTCTCTAAGTTATCCTGCGAAACAAACAAAGCACCAGTAAATAACGGATATATTCTCTTTTCTTTCTTTATTTCTTTCTACCTACTTTTAGAGTTCAAAAAGATTAGACAGTACCAAGGATGACACTCATGACCACCTACTTAATACATTAGTACCACTGTCATGCAATAGTCAAGGTCTACAAAGCAAATATGATTTTTTTTTTCATTGGTCTGTTGGAATTAGACTATTGTTACACCATTTTACATTAATAAAAACAATTCTGTTTGCATACATCTTCCTTGGGTGGCCTGTAGAACAGCATGTAGAAGGAGAGGCCAAATGCTACAATGAGCAGCAAGCCAAACACCGCCACCTTGATGAAGGAGTAAATGATCTTGAGCATGATGGTGATATATATGCCGATCCAGTGCATCGTCTGCAACCACACGAAGAGAACCAGCCAAGTCATAGACAGACATACAATGCCAGCTTCCCACTCTCTCCTGCTTGGACAAAAGCATTGACTGCTACTGACGTCAAAGAGAAAGACGGCCACACTGACACACTGGGCCAGCTCTATCCAGTTCACCCAGGACTTGAAGTACCCAAACACTTTCTGGCTGTACATCTGGTACAGTTCCATAATGCAGCGGATTAGCACGAGGGTCAGAGTGATGGACTTGACAGTGTGAAGAAGAATGGAGCGGTTATCTGAGATAAATTCTGGAAGAAAAAAAAAATATGATAATGATTCAGTATAATGATAGTGATGGTGGTGGTAGTGGTGGTGGTCATGATGGTGGTGAAACGACAACAATGACAACAACAAAGGCAAGCACAATGATAATGATGACAATTATGATGATTTTGACACCTATGGCAACAATGATGACAATGATATTGATGATGATGATGATGATGATGATGATGATATAATATTGATGGTGATGATGATGATGATGATGATAGTGATGGTAATGATAGTGATGATGATGATGATGATGATGATGATGGTGATGGTGATGATAGTGATAGTGATGGTGGTGATGATGATGATGATGATAATGATAATGGTGATGATGATGATGATAATGGTGATGATGATAGTGATGGTGATGACAGTGATGGTGATGATAGTGATGGTGATGACAGTGATGGTGATGATGATGATAGTGATGGTGATGATAGTGATAGTGATGGTGATGATGAAATATTGATGGTGATGATGATGATGATGATGATGATAGTGATGGTAATGATAGTGATGATGATGATGATGATGATGATAGTGATGGTGATGATAGTGATGGTGATGATAGTGATGACAGTGATGGTGATAATGATAATGACGACGACGATGATGATGATGATGATGATAGTGATGGTGATGATAGTGATAGTGATGGTGATGATGATATAATATTGATGGTGATGATGAGGATGATGATAGTGATGGTAATGATAGTGATGATGATGATGACAGTGATGGTGATAATATTGATGGTGATGATGATGATGATGACGATGATGATGATGATGATGATGATGGTGATGATGATAGTGATGATGATGATGATGATGATGATAATGGTGATGATGATAGTGATGGTGATGATAGTGATGGTGATGACAGTGATGGTGATAATGATAATGACGATGATGATGATGATGATGATGGTGATGATAGTGATGATGATGATGGTGATGATGGTGATGATGATGATGAAATTTTTACCTGTACATTTTTTGACTGAACTGTTTTCCATAGATCTATTTGAAAATTCCTGGCCTAAAAGGGAGCATAAGCAATATCTCAGATAACCAATTTATTAGCGATTCTTACATGTTGAAGATCTTGGGTTTGGGAGCAGTAGAATGAAAGTCATGAGTAGACAGACAAGCAGGAGGTACATGAACAGGTTGATGTAGTAGAGCAGCCAGCCAAACTTGTTGAGCTTCTGCTCCAGTAGCATTTGGACCACAGGGTGCTTAAGGAGGCGAGTGTCTTTGCTCAGCATCTAGAAATTTTATTATATAAAAGTTATGGGTTCTTTTTTTTTGTTATCTTTTCCTGATTATTGGGAGCTACTCCAAGATAATTAAATTAGACATATCCACCAGACTCAATAAAGATTGAGATAGCAATGTATATTATATTATAGGATCTTTTATGGGTATTGGATGAGAATGGATTACACTAATACAGAATAATATATAAATGCTGATTGCACTATTGTAGCTAACTTTATGCATTATTAATATTTCCAATGAATTAACCATAAAAATAATATGTTCTACTATCAGTACAATTTTATTTGTTGTATTATAGCATGATATGTACTATTTAGTTCCAATATTTTTGCAATAGTTCACCTCAGTGCAAGCTTGAACGTGAGGATTACACAATTATACCGCATAATCCATCATCTGAATGAGATGCTTGATATGTGTCATTGAACTAGTGAGTTGGGGTCAATGATATACTCACCACATTGTACAGAGGATGATGATATTTCTCGAAAGAATCGTAAGCCTTCTCATTGAAGCAGTTGGAATGGCTATCATGTGCACTAACATCATCTGGTGCATTACCTGCTTTGAACCAGCTGTGCATTTGTTCATAATGCAATTACGCCTAATACTGTATCTCATCCTTACCTGAAAATTTCGAAAAGACAGGTGCATGGCAGAGCTCTGTGGCACTTGTTGGCGCTGCTGTGCTCATTCTCAAAGAGAGAACAGTCAAAAGTGATTTCATAATCTTCTTCATGTGGCGCATTGCTGGTCTGAATGCAGTGGTTCAGAACAATCTCTGCAACATCTGGGAAAATCACAAAGGAATGAAGCAAAAGATAAGCCTAATTGTAAATTAGCAACTAAAAAAATCTCCTGTGAGTATACACTAGTCTTGTAATGGTGACGTGTTTACAGGCAGTCAGAATAAGACAGACAGACAGGCAGACAGACAGACTGACTGACTGACTGACTGACAGACATGACAGACAGACAGACAGACAGACTGACTGACTGACTGACAGACATGACAGACAGACAGACAGACAGACAGACTGACTGACAGACATGACAGACAGACAGACAGACAGACAGACAGACAGACAGACAGACTGACTGACTGACTAACTGATTGACTGACATGACAGACAGACAGACAGATAGACAGACAGATAGACAGACAGATGAACAGACATACAGATACAGACAGATGAACAGACATACCGAGACAGGCAGACAGACAGACAGACAGACAGACAGACGGACAGACGGACAGACGGACAGACAGATGGACAGACAGACAGAACTCTAAACCTGGTAGCTCAGTGATCAGCTCTGCAAATGGAGTGTGTCCATGACATGGCCGAGTGTCTCCACTTGTACAACTCTTCACATGCAGCAAGATATCCTTGTCCATGCTTCTACCTTGAGATGGGATTTCAAGCATTGCTTTGACCATCGTTCTAAGTTCAGAATACAAATATGTACATTTAAGATGGTTCACAATAAGTTAATCTGTGTTATTCACATTATACCTCCATATAAAGTCTTCCAGTGCAATTGTACATCTATTAACTTTAAAGGCTAACATTGTTGTAAAGTCAAAGTCAGATTTTCTTACAACTCTGTGTGTTATAATTGTAATTCTGCTTGTTTGTGTTGCTGTCTTTAAAAGCCTCAACAGGTACTTCTAGCTTAACAGTACATTTGTATATGTACCAAAATATCACATTATTATTATGTAATCTACATTTCACTTTCACCGGCTCAAGTGTATCATCTGCTTCAGTTACTTGTTTCTGGCCTTAATGGCTCTCTCTAGAGAAGTCTTTTCATCCCAGCACTGGTTTGGGTTGGCTCCATATCGCAGTAAGATCACAACAGCTTCCAGGCTTCCTTCTTTTACTGCCAGATCTAAAGCCGTTCCCTGCGTGTTACACTCCGTGTGAAATGTGGCAGACAGAAGAAAATGGAAGACTCACCCACTTAGAGGCTTCTATACAGAAATTGACAGTGTTCTTGTAGGAGCACAGGAGGTCGATGGCTTCGACAAATGGACTGGGGCCAAGAACAGCCAGCTGCAATGGCAGACAATTGCTTGATGCAGTTGGACGGTCATGAGCTGCACATATGAAAAACATTACAATTAAGACAATAGACTAAGAAAGTATTTTATATTAATATCTAATGTTTTCCATTAAGCTACAGCCTTGTGCATATTTAGAATATGATAAACGTACATAATCACAAAAGATATTGACAGAATGGCAGTAGCTAGCAGAAAAAAATAACAAAAGACCATAAAATAAAGAAACCAAACTAAGTAGCTAGCTAAACTTACATGTATAAGAAAAGCTACATACCTGCACCAGAGTCAAGGAGCAATTCAACTATTTTAATTTGTTTAAACACAATGCTATAGTGAAGAGCATTCAGTCCATTGCAATCAGTCTCGTCTATGTCCATGCTACACACTCTGCTCTCTCTAATCCATAAAGACACAGCTTCTACTTTGCCTTCCAAAATACTCTATCCATAAAAAAATAAAAATAAAAAAACAAACAAAAAAAACAAAAACAAAAAAAAACATGCACACAACATATTGTGATTGTGAAGTTTCTGATTTCTAAAGAAAAACTCACTTTCCACAAAGGATGCACATGAGCTGATTCCAACAAAAACTGGTCAAGCAAAGAATAATTTCTTGCCTTTGCTATGGAATCGACTGGCGTGTATATTCTAATTGATTCTGATCATATTGAAAATAATATCAACATCAACAACAACAACATATGCTTTGTGATAGCTCCAGCTAACAGTGTTACTATACTGACCTTCTCTCCCTTCAAGCCATTGGTCCATCTCATTACTCTGCACCAAGCTGATGACTTTCTTGAGAGTGGTAAAGTGTGAGAAGTGGCACTTATCCTTGATATGTGCAAGTAAGGTATTCATTTGGACATGGACTCTATACAAGACTTACTTTTGACTTTACACTGGACAAGACTGTAGATGGCAAGCTAATTGAGACTTGGCTGGGTTGAGTTTTATTAGTGTCACTTTCTGATATCTCCAGTAGCTCCATTGTTAAGATAATAGCAATATATACTTTTAGAAGAAACCAAGTAAAAACTTCAATAAGCACACATATATTTCCACTACTGCTCTATGGCTAAAATGGTCCCAAGTGAAGTGATTTGAGTGTTATAAGTTACTCCTTCTGCCAGTCATAACTGTGAATCTTGTGTTCTTACTCCTGTTCGGCTATTCATTGAAAGAATTTGGCAGTTGAGCTTCCAGTGTGTGACTTATGTCATGTGACACTGCTCACAAGGGAAGCAGCTGAACTGCTAAGCATTGTGTGTGTACATTTTATAGCAGAGCATGAAACTTTGTACATGTATTCTAGGATTCTACACAATCAGGATGGGTCCTTGATCTCAATAATTTATGCCGTGTGCAAGTGGAAACATGTATAATAAAGGAATCAGTGAACACATGAGTCTCTTTAGTAACATTCTGTTGCTTGAAAGGCTTCATCATGAGTTTTGTATGTAAGTGTGATTTACTAGCAAGGCTTGCAACATTAAATGAATGGTTTTTAATTTTAGTACTTCTTTCTGAGATTTAGAGAATTAAGGAGCAGTGAACTCCATGGCAGCTTTCACAATTTGTATATATCACTATTACACCCTTGTTTGCATCCACTGCAGATTCACTCTGAGCATGATTGTGGTACTTTGGAAGAATTTTCCATAAAGGTTCCCAACTTGGAGATCATTAGTGTGTTATACACACAACTATCTCTTTTACATAAATGCTAGATCAGTGAGCTTTTAAAATTAAAATAAAACAACAACTGCCATTCTTCCTTCCTGTGTTCCTTTATAAAACTACCAATTTATTAATTAGTCAGGCAGCTTTTTGAAAGAAAAAAAATTGTGTACTTTATTTTCATAAAAAGCATAAAATTTTGTACAGTTGTAAAATATAGTATTAGATATATTTTGGCTATGGACCCACCAAAAGTCATTTGGTGGGTGTGGTACCTATTTGTAAGTTTAATTTGATATTTGCTTATGTTTTGTGTGTACATGTAATAAATGTTAAATCTATAAAAATGAAATGTTAGCATCAAAAAATAATTCATTTATTTATTTGTGCTGAATAGATAAAAATTTAAATTCACACCAAAATTGTAGTGACATTCTAGAAAAAGCTGTGTAATATCTCTACCATAGGGTTTTCTGAGGTGTAGAATCATAATAATTATGGCATTGGTTTTCCAATTGCAGTATGTCACTAGATGTTGTACACAGTATCAGTGCCTCAAAGTGCATTGATTGAAATATAAATAACAAATTTATTTGAATCTTATGACATATTTAATACACTTATTTTTATATTTGAAAGGCACATTAGCTTCATGCTTAAATCATTTGACATGGAATATACAATAAAACGAAAATAATGATAGAAATTATTTGATGAAAATGTTTTATGATTCCTAATTCACACATGTCCCACCACACAAACATAAAGCTGTAGACTTTAGTGCCACCTTCCTTCATCTTCCTAGTACATTCGTTTGCAGTCACAGTGTAGTTCCCTGGCAGCACTGCTTGCCTCAGGCAAATGATAGTCCACAAAGGTTTCCACTCATGTGGGTTTATCCACCCCCAATTCTCAGCAGGTGATATACACATGTTGCGTTCCAGCATTTTGCCCCAACAGTGTCCACCTTTTGATTATTTACTGATTCTAAATCAGTTTTCAGTTTTTTCATTATCCAACTGATGAAGAATCGAAACATTTGGACTGTTTTGAATTCATGCACTATGCAAATATTCATTTAGAATCAATAAATATTCGGAATTTAAAAGACATAGTAAGAAATGAATAACTCTTTGGGCCGGCCCTTCTTTGTAAATAGCTCTTAACATGACTTCATCAATAATTTTCTAGCTGTGAAGCGTCATAGTGTAGTATGATAAATCTCTCTAGTGAAGCCTCATGCTCATCCTTTACTTCAAGTGGTCCATTGGACAGAGCAAGAAAGGTTGCACTAACTTCATCAAATGCCTTCCATGTGTCCCATGCAGACTTCTTTGATCTCGTGTGAAAAGATGAAACTATATCGCAACCTCTTCAAAACTTATACCAGCTCTTAGTTATCATTTTTCAGTTATACTAGCTACTTTGAAGGGCAAACTGAGCCCGAAATATTATTATAGTAATCAAGTATTGGTCAACTGAAGTGTAGCCATTCAATTGCTTTAATTAACCAAGGGCCTCAGAGGTCACTGTCTGGCACAGACTACACTTGTCCCAATTAATATCCTCTTCAGACGATCCACAGAGTTTTGGGATGAGATGACATTGTCGACAGCAATGGTTGAAAGTCAACTTCTTCTATCTCACACTCAATTTAAAATTAATCTAACTGACCACATGTTTCATTCAATGAGCCACATTCTTGGTCCATACATAATATTGCTTCTAGTACCATAATTCTATACCTGTACCAAGTTTCATGCTTTTATGATAAAGTGCATAATTATTGCTTCTTCTTTTTTTTTTTTTTTTCCCTTTCTTTTTTTGCCAAAATCTGCCCTGCTATAATAGAAATGGCAGAAGGAATGACCATTACATATGGCTACAGTTACGAGTATCTACATTGTGCAAATTTCTTGCACTATTGAAAAGATATTTATGGGGGTACTTGGTCTTGTGGTAGGGTCCTAACCTCAAAACAATCATTGGAAACAAGTGCACTTAAATTCATGCATTCATCACACGAATGGTACATAGATTGCATTAGCTATTCAACACTAAAAAGCTGCACTAAAGAGAGTGTAAAATCCTTGTGTTCAATCAAATACCACTGGTTGTAGGTTCAATAGTTAGTGGCAAACCGCCATTACCTCTAACTATCACACCTTTGAGAAAACTAATTTATTACGGCAGTTAAAATTTATCACCTTAATGTATATACATGCATTTGAAGTGTGTGATTGTTGCAGTGACTTGTAATTAATAATGTCTCTAAAAATAACAATTTATGTTGTAGATATAAAATACATAAAACTAAAGCTGCCATAAAAAAATTCTAAAACAGCAAACCAACAGAACGTGTGGTAAAAGAAGTGTATATGTTTTTTAATTGTGGGGACAGTTAATGAAATAGCTATTATTTTCAAAATTTCCAACCTTGTAAACACACACACACAAGAAACAAACAAACCAAAAAAGATTGTGTAGTTGCTTAAATAAAAACAAACAAACATTTGACTGCATAAGTGAGAAAGCAATACCAAGCACCACACCACACATGCACACAACATCTCTATGTGGTAGTTATGACTCTAGTTCATATGGGTTACTGACTTCTTCATTGCTGGCCTTGACATAGCCATATGCCATGTTATCAAAACTCTTCCTGTACGCATTGTGTCTCCTCCTCATGATGATAACTATGGCTGTTGCTACTGTGATGACCATTACCAGTCCAACAAATAGCACTACTGCAATCACTGTTGGTGCCACTATCTGACTGCTGGAAGAACTGACCAGTTGAGGTGTAGAGCCTACGAAATCATTCAAATAATAATAATGTCACACCACTATCAAAATCATTTCTCAACCCAAGATTATTTGGTGTATTTACGAATAATTTCTTAATTGTGAGGGAAGTAATATAAAAGTACCAAAGCTATACTTTGCATTTTATGTTCAAGTTTTGTCATCCCTTTACCATTGTTCAATTACACATGCAGGTTTTTTTAACGACAGTTTTTACATGAGTATTTCTATGTGCCTAGCCAGTTAGTCAGCTAGGTTATAGTGGCGGTCCTCATTGGGAACATACCCATAAGCCAAACTGCTGTGAACAGCAAGAAGTTATCTGCTCATGTGATTACAACATGACAACAGGGGTTGTTACCCACAAGAGCTAGTAAATGAAGCTGGCCATTTTGCACTTTCTTAATACAATTGGACTGAAATTTATAAAGAAAAAGCACAAAATAACTTAAATTGTCGTTATGAGTAAATTTCATAGCTAATTTAACAGTTAATTGTCAGGATATTCAAAATTAGAAGTGTGACAGACAGACAGACAGACAGACAGGATGACTAGTATGTCCAAGTTGAGTTGGCGCGGTAAAAACCATTAATAACTTTTTGAACGGAAGTAGCTACGCTTCCAGGGTTTGTACCATTCAAAAGCTCGTGTCGAAGTGGTCCAGAAAATTCCCTTTAAAAACGTTAGAGCCGGCGGAAAAGTGCAGTTTCAAAACTCAGTAGAAAAGTCTATGGGAATAAAAATAAAAAAAACCACACGTTTCCATTCTCCCAAGTGCTAATATACGCCCACAGAAAACTTCCACATCAGAACACTTGTGTTAGAATTACTGATTTGTAACAAAAAAAAATTGGATTTTTTTAAAATTAATTTTTGTCACACAACAGTTGGTTTTCTCATAGCTAGTCTCATATAATTGTGTCTTGCAAGCTCCACTTATTAATACTAAATCCACAGGCAATGTCCATGTCTGTCATTACGCCATTCTGTCAAAACTATTGGCGAAGTCGCATCAGTTTAATTCAGGAGTACTTGTTACTTGTTATGTAACAGACACTTTGTTATTGCTGGCCTTATAAAAGGATCAACTATTAACCGATTACACGCGAATAAAAATTTTAATTGCGCCTTACGTAATGCGGTCACGGGCGCACGCGAGACACAGAGGATTGATTGCTTGGTGGGAGGGTGACACTAAGCGGGAGAAAGAAGACGAATGTTTGAAGATTGCCTCGGGGACAGTATTATCTAACGATAGAGTACGCTATAGGCTATTGGGAAAGCATAAATTCGACGCTAAGGAGCTGTTCCCGACTTAAAAATAACAAAGTACTCGCACCGTTTGGCAAAAACTTTTATGGCATCACATTGAGGCTCTTAGTAAGCACACTAGTAAGGTTGGAAGTATGGTTTCATGGCTGAAGCAGTTTGCTACTCGATCATAGAGGTAAGAGAAAGTGTTTTTGCACACATCTGTCTTACCTTCAGGAAGAATTTGTTGATATTTATTTAGGGTGTGGTTTATTTTGAACTGAGCAATCTGTTATACATTTTGTGAACAGAGAAGCTTTTTATGGCTTTTGTGTATGAAAACAGGTACATCACAAAAATGATAGAATATTTGAGTGTATTCAGTTTGGTACTCCAAGGTGCGTTCCGGATCCCGCTTTAAAGCGGGTGAAGACCGATTGACTTCTCCGAATTTTTAAAAATAGTTACTTTATAGCTAGAACCTTCAGATTGCATACACAGGTGCCCAATGCATTGGAGAAGCATGTCTTTACTTTTGATGTGCTGGTAGGCTGCATTGTTGACAGAATAGTTGGTGATCTTACTATCAAGTGCAACTGGTCATAGCTTAATAGAAGTATATGTCAGAGGGCTCCCTGCAGTCTCACCTGTTGTATAACAATATTTATTTTTACTTATTGCTATAAAGAATGTGGTTAAAATTCCTGTAGAAATCGCTACTTTTCAGAATCATCAATTCCGTTGTCTCGTCAGAGTCCTTGACCATCTAGTAACTACTGCAGTCACTACACCCATCAGTACTGAAGTCATTCTTGCTGCATCAAACTCCTCGTCACTACCACCAGAGTTACTGCCATTCTGGTCACTGCCATCCTTGTCACTGCCATGCTGTGCCAGGTCAAGAATATTGTCTTCATCACTAGGATGCTGAAGTGCCAGTGTTCCACTAGCCAAGATAGCTTTCTACTTGTCTTATCATGAGCAGTTATAGCTAAAGTAATATTGGTTTCTAAAAAATTAT
>WLWI01002504.1_pt1 | contig 15852 bp, 14 predicted proteins | sample 6701501 | NCBI WGS metagenome assembly WLWI01 (sample SAMN12718690, study PRJNA515312) | sponge metagenome | isolation source: marine sponge | host: Mycale hentscheli | place: New Zealand: South Island, Marlborough, Capsize Point | collected 2014-11-01
GGGTTTACTCTGAAGTGGTCTCGATACTTGCCTGTAATTTGGCCTGGTTTTGCATTATTTCCAGCTTCTGTTCGGCGATATTTTTGGCAATCTCTGCTTGTGCTTTTTCGCTAAGTGCTTGTTCAAGTTGTTTGAAAAGACTTGCCAGTACCGTGCTAAGTGCTTTGGACAAGGCATCCATGTCCGTTTCTTGCGACATTAATGACTGTACCATTCCCTCAGTATAAGCAAGAGCAGAGGTTTCAATTTCATCAGCGCTAGCATTGACGCTCAATGCATTTTCAATTTGTTCACTACTCGGTATATCTTTAAGCACAGGATTAGGTTCACTGACGTCGCTCTGCACTACTGGTTTTTCCAGGTGCGCAGCAATTCCCTCGCTGAGGTAGTTGACTGTAAAACCGTCGTTCAATAACAGATAGGCTGCAATTGCGCTTCTCGCGCCATTGTCGCAATAAACAACATAGCTTTTTGCCTGATCCAACTTATTCATTTGAACCCGGATCATGTCCAGTGGTAAATTTAAGCTATCTGGTATCGAAGACTGTTTAAATTCTTTAGGAAAACGCACATCTATCCAAACTGCGCCTTCGTTTCTTAATTGTAGTGCCTCTTCATAGTCAACAGTATTAATTACCGGGTCGCGTATCAGGTTTAGAAAGGCCTCTTTCGTAATGCGCATAACGATGCCATCTGTCATAGCAATAACACTGGCATTTCTTGGAGCATCTCCCAAAAGGGCTTCCTCGCCGAAACCATCACCACTTTTCAACGTTGCGAGCTTGAACGTTTTGTTCTGTTTTTGCAAGTGTCTGTTTACATCAAATTCGCCGGCTTGAATAATGTAGTAATAATCACCTGGCTCACCTTGCTTAATAACAGACTCTTGCTTCTTGACGTGTACTTCTTCAAACAAGGCAAATATCTTTTGTATGTTTTCTGGTGGAATACTGGAAAATATTTTTGACTCTAACAAATGGGTCATCCAGTTGTAGCCTGAATCCACCTCATCATTTTCTTCGTTTAGGGATAACGAGGCAGACTTATTTGATTCAATTAGAGCGTCAAGCGTTGACTTATTGACCTTGAGTGTTTGAACAACCGCAGTAGCCTTGGCTGAGTACTGTCGTGGCTGCACTTGGGCAAGCGGAAAATAGGATTGATTACTCCCTGCTTCAATAGTGAATGATGTTTCATTCATAGATAACATATCAAGCTTACCGACAAGCAAGTAATGGGTATCATCGTCGCTATCACCTTGTTCAAAGACGTGTGAACCGGGCTCATATGTCTCTATTGAAGCAGAATCCAGGAGCTTCTTCTGGACGCCCTCTGATAACTCATTAATGGGGACCAGTTTGCTCGTTATGTAGTCGTATAGACCTTGAGGAATTTCCATAACTATATTGCCAATTTTACCTTCATAATCTCTTGAAACTAATCAGTACAGATAAAGATAACTATTAATCAATGGTTTGTATGTACCTAATAGTGGGTAACGTTGCGGTAAATTCAACAGGCATATATAAAAATTCAGGTGAATTCATTGCCGCATTTACATAAATTCCATAAATCGGATAAATTTCATCGGTATTTATTGATGGAAAGCTAAGCCGATAAAACACCATTAAGAATAGACATCAAAATCGAGTTTAAGTATCTGGAATTAACTAAATGTGACGTAGTTCAACAGATTAGTGCGATTTAAAGGAAAATTAACGGAATCCATCGTTTAACGGTGAAACCAGCCAAAATAACTGGTGCGATTGCCGCCGGCGAAGGAGGCGACGGGTTGAACAGCATGTGGTTGCGGGATCAGGAAAATATTGAGGCTGTTGAAGCTGGGTAGAAAAGCTTGCTCAATACCGCCTTTTTCATCAAAAAAGGCTAGATGTCCGCCCCAATTTACATTCCATTTCTTAGTCATACTGATGACATAGGCCGCGACTCGATCGTGTTTCTCGTGATGGTCTTCATGTTGAGTCAAAAAGTGTCCCGGCGCATAACAGGAGGCATAGGAATCGGCTTTCTGAATAGCACTTTCACCCGTTAGCTTACGCATAAAATCGAGAGTAGTTGACTGATTTATCCAGTCATGAATCTGATGCATTGGATGGCCTTCATCTTCGCCTAGCTCAAGTGCCTGGGTGATGTAATATTGAATGAACAAATATTGAAACTGATTGCATGCTCGCTGATAAATGCTATTCATCAATTGCTGTCGTTCTTGTGCAGGTGCCTGCTGTACCTGTGCCATCGGTGACTCATAAAAATTACTACCTTCGTTGTAAGCCAGATACCAGGTTTTATTTTGCTGTAGCCAACGATGTAAAGTTTCAGCGGAGTCCTCGGTTAAGAAGTTGTTAATTTGCAGACGACTGTGGAGTCTTAATTGCTCTCCGAGTTGGCTCGGGTCGAGTGCAGGATTTATTTCAATTTTGTCGGACATTAGCGCTTTCTATTAATTGGATCTGTTCTCGATTTATTTAAGCATTGTACAGGTCGTTTAAATATTGTTGGTGGTCATAATAGTTATTGACTTCGTTTCGATAGGGGTTTGTGTTTTGAGTAATAGCCTGGCCTATGGATTTTTCTGGGTAGCGACCCATACCTGACAAAATACAGTACCAGGAATAGGGCGCGTAAGAAGATCGGTGGACATGTTCCTTTAAGACAGAAATAAAATCTTCGGTAGAACTATCCCAACCAGCAATTACCGAACGCATCGTGTCGGTAATATTTTCATTATTACGACAGTCTCGCCAGTAAGTCGTATCTTCTCTGGTATTCAATTTGTAATGCAATTGAATATAGTCAATTGTGCAGTCGAAGGCCTCATTGATAATGTCATTATAATGATCACGATATTCAGTCTGATAGTTGCCTCGAATGAAGTGGGTCACGAAACGATTGATACTAAATTGAGTCAGTGCCAGCGCGGTGGCTTCCAGTGGTTCAATAAAGCCCTGGGAAAGCCCGATAGCGACACAATTTTTCTTCCAGTGCTCTGAGATACGGCCTGTTTGCAACTTAATATGTAAAGGCGCGATGCCATCTGCCTCCTCGCCGATGAGGTCCCGGAGTTCTTTTTCGGCGTCTTCCTGATTTGTATAGTCAGCACTATAAACATAGCCCCAGCTTATTTTTGAGCCAATCGGGATACGCCAGGCCCAGCCACATTTCAAGGCACGGGACTGCGTGAAAGGAGGAAAATCACCATTTGCTGGCACAGGCGTACGAATAACAACGGCACTATCATTAAACAGGCGTGGCTTGTAAGAAATAACTTCTTCATCTAGCGCCTTGCCTATGAGCAATTTTCTGAAGCCGGTGCAATCAACAAAAAAATCAGCTGCTATATTGCCACTATCTGCGGTTACGATATGACTAATATCACCATTGTCATTTTGCATGACATCAACAACATCGTCGGCGATGTAGTTGATCCCTTGATCCAGGCAACGCTTCTTGAGGAAATCTGCCAGCAAGCCTGTATCAAAATGGTAGGCGTAATCCATTTTGTTTGAATCACAAGGTGGTGGGCCAACAGGGGCTTTACTTTGGGTTGCCATTTCCGCATTAAAAAAGAATTCGCCTGGATTAGTATTGTTCATTTCTCCTGCGCGGCGAAGATTACAATTACTGAAGAATGCTGATTCATATTGTGTATAGCCGGGAGAGGCAAACGGATGAAAATAGGTGTCAAACTCTTCTTTATTAGTCCAGCCAGGAAAATTAATGCCTAATTTGTAGCTGGCTTTGCAAGCAGACATGAATTCCGTCTCAGGGATATTCAGGAAATTGAGGAATTTTTTAAATAGAGGCGTGGTGCCCTCTCCAACGCCAATGGCAGAAATGTTCTTAGACTCTATGAGTGTAATATTGCTGCCATCCTTGCCCAGGCTTTGCAGCAAAATACTGGCCGTCATCCAGCCGGCGCTGCCGCCGCCAACAATCAGGATATTTTCAGGTGGAGAAGGCTTAACCGACATAGAAATTCTGCTTATTAATCTGAGTATGGGAAGTAATTCAACAATACCCGAATTTTCTCAAAAAGGAAGAGACGGACAGAATATGCCGTCCGCGAGTTACTAAAGTGCCAATAGATATTTAGCAAATAAATGGATTTCGATTTTACTTAATGGAGATGGAAAAATATTAGTGCGAGCTCAATGCATTTTCGTATGTTTATCCCGTAGCAAAAGGGCAGAGGGCATAGCCTATTGGTTTCTGTAATATTCTGCCTGTTGCTGTTGATAATACTGATATTGTTTGTAGGAATTAGGGAAACGTGAATCAAGCACCGGTGGGTTTCTTTGAATAGAGTTTTTCCGATTTCGGGAATGCCGATACTTGTTGAACTTGTTTGATCTCTTGTAATTTTGTTGATATTGCTTTTTCGAATGATATCGCTGATTAGTTTGTTGATAATTATTTCCGCTCCCTGCGAAAACAGGTATTGTCCCTAAACTGAGGGTGAGTGTTATAACAAAAGCGGTCAATATTGTTGACCAGGTCGTTTTGCTTCGCATTATCTCTCCCCTTCTAGTGGATATCATTGAGTATGACAATAATTGCTTAAATAACGTTCCCTCACTCAATTATAGAAGGTCTGTGGGATAAAAGCTGAGTAGATAGGGAGTTTTGCCTTAACTAGTCTTTTCAATTGCTACGGGCTCTTCCTGTTTCACGATGATGGCCGCAATTAATAAGGCAAAAAACAATAGTATATTTGCCCAAATCGCAGCGTGATAGGAACCAAAAAGGTCCAGGCCGAGGCTAAACATAACTGGACCAATGGCGCTGCCCATCACAGTGAATGTCATGTTTAGCCCACTAATTTCGCCAAGGAAGCGACGACCAAAAAAGCGAATAAAGACAAGGTTAGAGAGTGCCCCCCACAAGCCACTGGTAATTCCAAAACCCGCTACCATTAACCAATAACCCCACTCAGTATGTAGGTGTAAAATACCCCATGCAGCAACAATAAAGCTGAGCAATTTTATAAGCAGTAAACGTTTCAGTGGCCAGAGGTCCGATAACCAACTGCCTAAAAGATTTACACTGACAGACACTATGGCCGCCGGGAAAAAATAGGTGAAAGCTTCTTCTGAAGTCCTGCCAGCTTCATTGAATATGGATACGACGTGAAAAACCAATGCAGTACCAAACAATGAGTAAAGAGCAAATGCTGCAACATATATCCAGAAAATCGGGCTGTTCCTTGCTTCGGCGGTGGTTTTGTCGGATATGGTCAATACAATTTCATTGTGTTGGTCCCCTCTATGCCCATCCGCCAGTAAGCCACAGGCTTCCGGTGCGTTACGCAGCAGTAAAAGTGCCACTGAACTAAAGCCGAGGCCAACGATGATGGCGAGTACGATTAAAGCTGAGCGCCAGCCAAAAGTTATGATTAAAAATGCAAGAAAGGGCGGTGCGAGAGAAAACCCAAGGGTTGTTAAAACTGCGCGTGAGCCAACTACCAGACCACGACGTTTATCGAACCAGACTAAAAGAACATTGGTTGATGCACTTGTGAGCACACCCTGACCGGTAAATCGTACGCCAAAATAACCCAGTAAAATGAGTGGAAAAGTAATCCATGCAGTCGAGACAGGTATTAGATCTAATATGAAATTTGCAAAATAATCGATGACCGTAATAAAAGTGAGGAAAACAGCCAGGAGAATACTGGAAACGACGATTGTTATACGTGCACCTATACGGTCATAAAAGCGGCCGGCGCGAGTTAAAAACATTGAGCTTCCCAATGTGCCTAAAAGGTAGGCGATGGATAGTTGGGTACGGCTTAGACCAAAATTCTCAATGAAATGGTCTGTGAAGACGGCCATACCCATAGTTTGGCCTGGGATCGAGGCAATGACGCCCAATGTTGAGACAAACCAGATCACCCATCCATAAAAAACTGGAAAATGTTTGACCCTGAATGGCCAATTGTCAGGCAGATTATACCTAGATGAATTCATAAAAATTTCAACGCGTGACGGAATGTCGTCACGGAGCTAATATTATTGAGCTAATTAAGATAGCGTGTGATCAGAATTTTCAAAACCTCGTAAGGACAGAGTCCCATGATGAAAAAAGTTGAGACCTTTATACCTCCCAATACGATGACACCCATCGGGCCTTATAGTCATATTGCAAAGGTCGGGGAGTCTATCACGATCGGTGGCACAGCGGGTGTTGATCCAGAGACTGGTGAACTTGCAGGTAATGATATTGCCAGTCAGACGACTCAGATACTCGATGCCTTTGAAGTAATGCTCAAGTCAGTTGATTCGGATCTGGACCATGTTATTCATATCAATATCTTTCTGACAAATATGCAGGATTTCGATGAGATGAATGCGGCTTATGCAAAGAAAATGAGAGAGCGTCGTCCGGCACGAACAGCGATTGCGGTGACGGGCTTACCGAAAAAAGATGCGCTTTTGACAATGAACCTGACTGCAGTTACAAAAGATTAGTTTCATTGAGAACCTGATGTAAAGCAATTTTCTGTTACGATCACTAATCGCAATGGTTTGGTAAAATACTCGACGTTTTTCCAGTCAATCGATAAGCCATCAAACCTAGCCACTCGTGTATGGCGAGGCTCAGGACGTTCAAGTGCTCTGCTAATTCAAATTCAATTCTAAATAGGCGTCCAGGATAGGTTTGATGGTCCACAGGGAAAGGCAAGGTGGGCCATCCCTCACTACAAAAAACTCCAATAGATCGTGGCATGTGAAATGCCGAGGTAATGAGAATCCAGGTATTGTTAAACTTGGGTTTTACTAACTGTAAACTGCGCGAGGCATTTCCAATGGTATTTCTTGATTCACGTTCAAAAATAATTCTTGATGTATCTAGGCCTTGTTCCTCAAATAACTGTTTGGCGACATCTGCTTGCTTATATTGTTGATAGAGGAGACTGGAACTACCGCCTGTATAAACTAGAGTTGCATCAGGATAGGTTTTCGATAGCTTTATGAAAGCAAGTTCTCTTTCAACACTACCGGTGACTTGAACCTGTTTCCATTGAATTGACTTTTCTGCATTTAACGCGCCGGCGAGGACAATTATACCTTCAATTGACTCAGGTAAATCTGGATTTGTCCTGAATCGATTTTCAAGTGGATAAAGTAGCCATTCTCCAATAGGAAATATCGCGATTAACATCAATATTAGAACGATGCTGCCTAATACCGGTTTTGCCAGTCGTATCATACCAAATTTGAAAAGTAGCCAGACAGAGAGCAACAGCAATAAGACGAAGTTGAGCGGTGAGATTAAGAACCACAGCAGTTTTGAAAGCCAAAAGAAAAGCGTTTCCATAGTCAATGATAACTTATTGTTGAAGTAATTAATTTCTACTTAGCCGAGGCCAAAACTTATCTTCAGTTTGTTAAGTTTTTTATTTAACCCTGTTTGTGATGTAGTTCTCAATTACTAAATATTTTGAGATAAAAATTTCATCAATGAAAATAAAGAGTTTTGAATCAGTCACTTATAGGATGCCAGCGCTTTATAACACAAGGGTCAACGGGTTTAGCTAACTAAAGATTTCCTTAGTTTGGTCGATATAAGGCTGAATCTCAAAATTCTCTCGACTATTTACAAGCACCCGCAGAGTTTATTTTTATTTTGCATAACGCGCCGAAGTAGTTGAGCAGAGTGTAAGCATCCGCCAGCTGTTAAGAACGTGCTTTAACAACTATACCGTGCAGATGAAATGTTTAGTGCGTATGTGAAACAAATTTATATAAGTGGAAAGTGAATATGGCGACAAGTGAAACTACTGTTTTAAATGCACTTGAAGGGATCAAGAAGCAGTCAATTCTTGGGAGCTGGGTATCCCGGATTATGTCTGACAAGATGCAGACGCAGACCATGGTCCATCCCTGTATTATCAATGGACAACATACCCTGGTTCATGAGCGTGGGCTCCGGGAAAAAGATTCTATCGCTTATCAACACATTCTTGAATTTGCTCAGAAGAATGGTTTCCATGTCAAAGAAGATCAACGTGCAGACTTTCTTGAGGGAATTAAGCGTGTAAAGAACAAGCGTCGTGCCAATGTGGTAACAATGATGGCACTGACGGCAACTATGCTTTCGCAAAATGTCGCCGCGAAATCTGCTGAAGATGCACACGCAGCGCATTTGGCCAATGCAAGCGCGCAAATAGACATGATTGGAGACTTTGATTTTGATATGGATGCCTATGCCACTCAGGATGAAATGATGTCAGCCATGTTTAGTTGGATTAACGATCATTCATCTTTTAGTCATGACGTGACAAACATGCCTGATATTATGAAAGTCTCAGCAAAACAAATGGCGGAAGTTGCCTTCGGAGGTGAATTACCGCAATCGGTGGATCCGGAAAAATTAAGAATCTACGGTTTGTACAACTTTAACGAAGGTGCCGTTTATATCCTGGATTCTTTGGATCTGAAGTCTGATAAAGGTAAGGGTATTTTGTTGCATGAACTTGTTCACTTTCTGCAATATCAGTATGAAAAAGATGAAGAGGTTAAGTGTAAAAATGAGCTGGAATCATTGGCCTATGTTCTGGAAGCGAGGTTTCTGCAATCTCATGACCGTGAACACAAAATTAACATGGCACACATCAACCGCGTCAGTCAGTGCACTTGAGTTGCGGTAATTCTCACCCTGTATATAAGGAGTGATATTTGACAAGTACAAATTTCCTGAGCAATTGATGTAGTTCTTCTCCCGACTTTGTATTACTCTAGTGAACCAATCATCCAGCGCCAGTCTAACAACTATGCGATTAGCAAAATTCCTGAAAGTAACGTCTTTAGTGGGCCTTAGCTTCCTACTCATTAATCTGAGTCCTGTCGCCTACTCGACATCGACTGTTTTCGACACTAATCCTGATTTGAATTATCAGACTGCAGAGTCTGGATTCTTGTTGTTAGCTGATAATGATGATGGAGATGTCGATGAAGATAAACCCCGCTCAGGCTCACTGGTTTTACCAGCGGCAAGCGATGAAGAAAAAAGTGAAAAGAAATGTATGACGGTCTGTCAACGTTGGGGTCAAGAGTGTATGATTGACGCCACACGTGGGGTGCGTAAGTGTAGACGTACCTGTAAGGAATTTGGGCAGGAGTGTTTCTAGGGCTTCTTTTCAATTAGTTATCGCGAATCTGTACCTTCCTTTTTAAATTATTTTACGCTTTCTGACTTTTGGGCACTATGTCCAAGGGTTACATTGTGCCGTCAGCACACTATAATCGCCCCGTGTATTGGCTTTGAGCTGTCATTTTGTCAGCTAACAAGTCCGTGTTAAAAATGCGAGAGTGGCGGAATTGGTAGACGCGCTGGTTTTAGGTACCAGTGGGGTAACCCGTGAGAGTTCGAGTCTCTCCTTTCGCACCATTTTAACTTATAAAAACTATTGTAATTAATAACTTAGCGGCAAATACAACTATGCAAGTATCAGTAGAGTCAAATGGCGCCCTGGAGCGCACAATGAAAGTTGAGGTACCTGAAGAGAAAATAGCCTCAGAAGTAGCCAGTCGACTAAAAAATCTAACAAAGACGACCAAAATTCAGGGTTTTCGCCCCGGTAAAGTCCCGTTGAAACTTGTCCAGAAACGCTATGGTGCAGGTGTTCGCCAGGAGGTTGTGGGAGAGCTTGTGCAAAATTCCTACTATGAAGCGATAACGCAGGAGAAATTGAGACCGGCAGGCATGCCCAAAATTGATCCTTTGGAGGCCGAATTAGGACAGGGTCTGGTGTACACAGCAAAGTTTGAAGTCATGCCAGAGATTTCACTTGTGGCCGTAGAAGATCTCAGTGTCGAAAAACCAAAGTGTGATATTCAGGAAGAAGATGTCGAGAAAATGATTGAGACTCTGCGCAAACCGCGCCAGGAGTTTGCAGCGGTAGCACAAGATGCAAAATCAGGTGATAAAGTAAAAATTGACTTTATCGGCAAAATGGATGGTGAAGTGTTTGAAGGCGGTGAAGCCAAAGATTTTGAGCTGGAACTCGGATCCAACAGCTTTATTCCCGGTTTTGAGGATGGTTTATTGGGTAAGAATGCTGGAGATGAAGTAACACTGAATCTAAGTTTCCCCGAAAATTACCAAAAACAGGAGTTTGCCGGGAAAGACGTAGAGTTTCTGGTGACGGTTCATGAAGTGCAGGAAGCCGTACTGGCCGAGCTTGATGATGAGTTTTTTAAGAATTTTGGCGTCACTGAGGGTGGCAAAGAGGCCTTTGTTGATGAGATAAAACAGCATATGGGTCGAGAGTCGGAAACGGCATTAAGGAATCGCTTACGCGACTCGGTTATGAATGCCTTGCACGAAGCCAACCCGATAGACTTGCCCAATGCCATGATTGAAACAGAGCAGCAAAATATGCAGAAACAGTTTACCGACAATCTTACCCAATATGGCATAGATAGTAAGGATGCACCGCCGGTAGATGTGTCGATGTTTGAAGAGCAGGCAAAAAAACGCGTGGCACTACAATTAATCGTCGCCGAGCTTATTCGCCAGCATGAGTTAAAGGCTGAACCGGGCAAGGTCAGGGCCATGTTGGAAAAGAATGCTTCGAGTTACGAAGATCCGAGTGCTGTTATCAACTGGTATTATGCTGACAAAAGTCGTCTAACTGAAATAGAGGCACTGGTGCTGGAAGATGAAGTCATCGATTGGGTGGTGGAAAAAGCCAAAATTACCGAGCTTAGTCTACAATTTGACGATTTAATGAATAAAGGGCAGACTGAATCGGAGTAAAGAAATTGGGCGAAGGTCCGATAACCATAAGATTATGAATGATAAAGAAATAAAAGCATTGAATCTGATCCCCATGGTGGTCGAGCAGACCTCCCGTGGTGAACGCAATTACGATATTTATTCCCGTCTCCTGAAAGAGCGTGTGGTTTTTCTCGTTGGTCCAGTTGAAGATAATGTGGCTAACGTCATAATTGCTCAACTACTCTTTCTCGAGTCCGAAAATCCGGACAAGGATATTCATCTATATATTAATTCTCCAGGTGGTGTTGTATCCGCCGGTCTCGCCATCTATGACACTATGCAGTTTGTAAAACCGAATGTGAGTACCATGTGCGTTGGTCAGGCAGCCAGTATGGGAGCCTTGTTACTCACTGGTGGTGCTGCAGGTAAACGTTATTGTTTGCCACACTCAAGAGTGATGATCCATCAACCACTTGGTGGTTTTCAGGGACAGGCAACTGATTTCGATATACACGCAAAAGAAATTTTGAAGACCAGGGAAAGTCTGAATAACATTATGTCGAGACACACAGGTCAATCTCTTGAAAATGTGCAGAGGGATACTGAAAGAGATAACTTTATGAGTGCTAACGAGGCCAAAGACTATGGTCTTATTGACGCAGTGCTGGATGAGCGGCAAAACATACCTGAGGCAGCCGCGACTTCCGATGAACCGGAGGCAGAATGATATTCAAATTCGCAACAATGATAAGGTGCGCATATGAGTGACAATAAGCAGGGTAAGACAGGTGACGGGGACAGGCTTTTATATTGTTCTTTCTGTGGAAAAAGTCAGCACGAAGTACGTAAATTAATTGCAGGCCCATCAGTTTTCATCTGTGATGAGTGTGTGGAACTTTGTAACGATATTATCCGTGAAGAAATTCAGGAGAAATCCGTTACCGGTGCGGGCTCCAGTCTACCCACCCCGCATGAGATCAAAGATATTCTGGACGAATATGTGATTGGTCAGGAACAGGCAAAAAAGATTCTGTCTGTTGCAGTATATAATCATTATAAACGTCTTGAGCAGGGCCTGAAGAAATCCGAAGTAGAACTCGCCAAGAGCAACGTTCTCTTAATCGGTCCTACCGGAAGTGGTAAAACTCTATTAGCTGAAACGTTAGCGCGATTACTAAATGTTCCTTTTACTATTGCCGATGCAACTACCTTAACGGAAGCTGGTTACGTTGGAGAGGACGTTGAAAATATTATTCAGAAGTTGTTGCAGAAATGCGATTATGATGTTGAAAAAGCGCAGACGGGTATCGTTTACATTGACGAAATTGATAAAATATCGAGAAAGTCTGATAACCCTTCCATTACCCGTGACGTATCGGGTGAAGGCGTGCAACAGGCTTTGTTGAAATTGATTGAGGGAACGGTAGCTTCAGTACCACCACAGGGTGGGCGCAAGCATCCACAGCAGGAATTTCTTCAGGTGAATACCGCCAATATACTATTTGTGTGTGGTGGCGCCTTTGCCGGTCTAGATAAAATTATTCGAGAGCGGTCGGAAAAGGGTGGGATTGGTTTTTCCGCAGAGGTAAAAAGCAAAGACGACAAAAAGAATATTAGTGAACTGATTCGAACCGTTGAACCAGAAGATCTAATTAAATATGGCTTAATTCCCGAGTTTGTTGGCCGTCTACCAGTTGCAGCTACTCTTGACGAGTTGGATGAGGAGCAGTTAGTCGAAATTCTACTCGAACCAAAAAATGCCATCACCAAACAATATTCCCGCTTATTCGAAATGGAAGGCTGCGAAATCGAGTTTCGTGAAGATGCCTTACGTAGTGTCGCAAGACGTTCGATGGAACGTAAAACCGGTGCCCGAGGTTTGCGATCCATACTGGAAAACGTGTTATTGGATACCATGTACGACTTACCATCCATGGAAAATGTCGGGAAAGTGGTCATCGATGAGGGCGTCATCAATGGAGACTCCAAGCCACTGATGATTTATGAATCCGCTGATATATCAAAAGTAGCGTCGGATTCCGACTAGTCAGCCTACCTTCACCTGATACCGACAATGTGTCGTTTAATCCAGGTACTTGAAATTTTAAACATGCATCGCCATATATAATGGCGCAATTCTTGAGTATAAATTAGGCATGACTATGCAGGAAAAACCTGAAGAGCAAGACACCATATATCCGGTGCTCCCCTTGCGGGACGTCGTTGTGTATCCACACATGGTCATTCCACTGTTTGTTGGGCGTGAGAAATCAGTAAAAGCGCTTGATAGAGCGATGGAAGGGAACAAGCAAATTTTGCTGGTGGCACAGAAGAGCGCCGTGGAAGATGACCCCGAGATCGGTGAAATCTACTCCGTGGGGACGTTATCTAATATCCTGCAGTTACTCAAACTGCCTGACGGCACGATAAAGGTATTGGTTGAAGGTGCTCAACGGGCCAATATTATTGAATTTACCGAATCTGAATCAATGTTCTCCGCAAGTGCGGAACTCCTTGAGCCCTCTGTTGAGGATGATAAAGAGATCGATATTCTTGGTCGTGCAGCAATGCATCAGTTTGACCAGTATGTAAAGTTAAACAAAAAAGTTCCCCCAGAAATTCTTTCTTCACTTGCCAGCATTGATGATTCCAGCCGATTGGCAGATACGATTGCTGCACACATGTCGGTTAAAATTGAAGAAAAACAAAATGTCCTGTCGTTTATCGATATTCATGAAAGATTAGAGTATTTGATTCAATTGATGGAATCCGAGATTGATCTATTGCACGTTGAAAAACGTATTCGCGGTAGAGTCAAATCACAAATGGAGAAAAGTCAGCGCGAGTATTATTTGAATGAGCAGATGAAGGCCATTCAAAAAGAACTAGGTGAAATGGATGATGTGCCGAATGAAATAGAAGATCTTGGCAATAAGATTGAAAAGTCGGGCATGCATAAGGAGGCTAAAGAAAAGGCTAGTTCAGAATTAAACAAGCTGAAAATGATGTCACCAATGTCAGCCGAAGCTACAGTTGTACGTAATTATGTAGACTGGTTAGTGAGCGTGCCCTGGAAAAAACGTAGTAAGATTTCTCGGGATATCAGCAAAGCTGAAAAGGTACTGGAGGAAGATCACTATGGACTGGAAAAGGTCAAAGATCGCATTCTTGAATATCTCGCCGTTCAACAACGCGTAAAAAAAATGAAGGGCCCAATTTTATGCCTGGTAGGTCCGCCAGGTGTTGGTAAAACCTCGTTGGGACGTTCGATAGCGCGAGCAACCAATCGTAAATTTGTGCGCATGTCTTTAGGTGGTGTGCGTGATGAAGCAGAAATACGTGGCCATAGACGAACCTATATTGGCTCCATGCCCGGTAAAATCGTGCAAAGCATGTCGAAAATAGGTACGAAGAACCCATTGGTTTTATTGGATGAAGTAGACAAGATGGCAATGGATTTTCGGGGCGATCCTGCGTCTGCTTTACTGGAAGTTCTGGATCCCGAACAAAATCATACCTTCAATGATCACTACCTCGAAGTTGATTACGATCTATCTGAAGTTATGTTCGTAACCACAGCAAATAGCCTGAATATCCCTGGGCCCTTACTCGACAGGATGGAAGTGATCCGAATTTCAGGATATACCGAAGATGAAAAGGTAAATATTGCAAAACGCTATTTAATGCCAAAGCAAATTAAGGGAAATGGACTTAAAGAAGAAGAAATTACTATCACCGAATCGAGTGTTAGAGAAATTATTCGTTACTATAGTCGCGAGGCTGGCGTAAGAAATCTTGAACGGGAAATAGCGAATATCTGCCGTAAAGTAGTGAAAAAGTTGTTGTTGAAACCCGATTTGAAACACGTAAATGTTAATCCTAAACAATTGGAGAAATTATTAGGTGTAAAGCGATATCGTTATGGTCGCGCAGAAGAGGAAGATCGCATAGGACAGGTAACGGGACTCGCCTGGACACAGGTAGGTGGAGATCTTTTGACAATCGAGGCGGCAATGGTCTCTGGGAAGGGTAAAACTACCAGAACAGGGCAATTAGGTGATGTAATGAAGGAGTCAATTGAAGCCGCTATGACCGTTGTGCGAAGTCGCAGCGAAGTGCTTGGTATTAATTCGGACTTCTATAAAGAATGTGATTTTCATATTCATGTGCCTGAAGGTGCAACTCCCAAAGATGGACCAAGTGCCGGTGCGGCAATGTGCGTTGCTTTGGTTTCGGCCCTAACCTCGATTCCTGTGCGTTCTAGTGTGGCGATGACTGGTGAAATTACCTTGCGTGGCGAAGTATTGCCGATTGGCGGTCTTAAGGAGAAATTACTGGCTGCACTGCGTGGTGGAATCGAGACAGTATTGATTCCATGGGAAAATGAACGTGAACTTGCAGAAATTCCCAAAAACATAATTCAAAACCTGGAAATTAAACCAGTACGTTGGATTGATGAGGTACTCGAAGTTGCCTTACAGCATATGCCAGAGGTTAATACTAAAAAGAAAAAGACTGGCAAGTCCAAAGACAAAGATAATCCGACTGATAAAGAAAACGACGCAATTCGACCACATTAATTTCTAGATTTGGTCGAACTTGTGACTTTTTTCAATATAAGCGTTTGCATTGCTTGACGGGCATCTTAGCGCTTGTTATAAAGCCTCGTAGGTTGTTTTTCAAGCCGTTCAAATTCCACATTCATGCCCTGATATAAGCAGTTTTTTAGGGGAAACAAAGTAAGGGGAAATACAATTATGAATAAAGCTGAACTGATCGATGCAGTTGCTGATTCTGCTGATCTTTCTAAAGCTTCTGCCGGTCGCGCCGTTGACGCTGCCATAGACGCTATAACAGATTCCTTAAAGCAAGGAAATAATGTAACTTTAGTAGGATTTGGAACTTTTTCTGTGCGAGCTCGTGCGGCCCGAACTGGTCGTAACCCGCGGACCGGAGAAGAGATACAAATCAAAGCTTCAAACGTACCTGGATTCAAGGCTGGCAAAGCACTTAAAGATGCCATAAACTAGCGCGCCTCCCGGGTGCTTAGCTCAGTTGGTAGAGCGTCGCCCTTACAAGGCGAATGTCGGGAGTTCGAGCCTCTCAGCA